>ULMB01007390.1_pt1 | contig 39023 bp, 34 predicted proteins | sample 1951571 | NCBI WGS metagenome assembly ULMB01 (sample SAMEA4835542, study PRJEB28245) | human gut metagenome | biome: gut microbiome; material: fecal sample | place: Denmark | collected 2008 | reverse complement strand
TGAATATCCATACGCTCCGGCACGTTTTCGTTTGTATATTTTCAAAATTTAACTCATACTTTATGGGGAATATGCTAATTTTGTTCCGTTAAAACGATGATTATGAAAAAGTATGCCTCTTTGTTGATCGGAATAGCCGGATGTGTGCTGGCATCCTGCAGTTCCGTCCAGTTTCTTTCTTTCGACCAGCTTTGTCCTGCCGATGTCAGTTTTCCCGAACAGTTGCGGAATGTAGCCGTGGTCAATAACATGCCTCCCATTCCTTCTCCCAAATCCGGAGTGCTGACCCTGGGACATCTGGAAGGCGACGGCAAGACCTCAGCCGAAGCACTGGCCGAGTCGCTGGCCGATACCCGTTATTTTGACCAGGTGATCATTTGCGATTCTGCCCTCCGTTCCGAAGGTAGTGCCGGCACTTCAAGCCTGTCAGCCCGTCAGGTGGAACAGCTGACGCGGGATCTGGGAGCCGATGCCATCTTTTCTTTCGACCGTGTGCAGATTGAAACCCGCAAGGAGGATGTTTTCTATCCGGAGTTTGGTGCCGTTCTGTCAGTGGCTCATGTGAAGCTTACTCCGCAGGTGCAGGTCTATGTTCCCGGACGTGACAAACCCCTGTTCACCCTGGTGAAGACCGACAGCCTGGGATGGGAGATCGACCCTACGGTTTCCGACAAGACTGTCATTCCGGAAGTATCTTCGTATGCCGCTTCCATCCTGACCGGCCATCTCGTGCCCCATTGGGTATCGGCCGACCGGATCTATTTCGACGGCGGATGTGCTGACATGCGCGATGCTGGAGTCAGTGTGCGTGAGGGAGACTGGAAAGCAGCCCAGGAACTGTGGACAAAGCTCTATGAAGCCAGCAAGAAAGGAAACCTTAAGATGAAATCTGCGTTCAATCTGGCCCTTTCCTATGAAATGCTGGGCGATATGAACCAGGCAGTATCGTGGCTGGAAAAGGCAAAAAGTCTGGTGAAGCCCGACTCCGACTATGCACAACTTGTCAGTTTCTACGACCGCCAGTTGCAGGAACGTCTGCGCCAATGGACCCAGCTGAACATCCAAATGCACCGTTTTGATAACAATTTCTGAAACTTTTCCTTGTACGAACGATTTTTTTTGTACATTTGAGAGAACAAATAAAGGAGAATAGTCTATGGATATATGTGAACAGTCACAGCTGGCCATCGTTTCCGCCCTGAAAGAAGCGATCGGACACTATGCCGCAGGGGAGAAAGATTCAGTCATAACAGATATTCATCTGCTGCCGCGGCAGGACAGCGGCGAGCTGGTTATCTTCGACGATGACGATGAAGAGCTGGCCCGTACCATTATTGATGAGTGGGTGGATTATGAGAGCGACGACTTCTATACCCAGGTGGAGCCGCTGCTTCGTTCGGCTGTCATGACGCTGAAAGATGAAGGTGCGCTCGACAAGCTTTGTCTGCTGAAGCCGTATTCTTTCGTGCTGGTGGACGATGAAAAGGAAACCGTAGCCGAACTGCTGCTGATGGATGAAGAAGAGACCATGCTGCTCAGTGACGAACTGCTGAAAGGGCTTGACGAGGAACTGGATACCTTCCTGAAGGAACTGTTGGAAAAATAAGCCTGAGTCCGTATGAATGAACGCATCACCTTTCGGAAAAACGAACACCTTCGGACGGTTAATCCCCGATGGCGGGGCAATCCGTCGGTGGGGGGCAAGTTCTTTAACCGTCAGCACCGCTGGCGTCCGGGGGTGGGAAGTGTTCTGAAGTGGCGTTTCTCGCCGAATCCCCAGCGCAAGGAAAAGCGTCAGGTGAAATGGAATCCCCGGATTCATTACCTGCGTTCGCTGGATGCCGCAGTGGGCAACTGCCTGATCTGGCTGGGGCACAATTCTTTTTTTCTTCAGCTGGGAGGAAAACGTTTCATGATTGATCCGGTGTATGGCAGCATTCCGTTTGTCAAGCGCCGGAGTGAGTTTCCTGCCAGTCCTTCCATTTTTCGCGATATAGACTATCTGCTGATCAGTCACGACCATTTTGATCATCTCGACAAGCCCAGTGTGGCAAAGCTGGTTGCCGGTAATCCCCGGATGAAACTGTTCTGCGGCATTGGAACAGGCAGGCTGATTCAAGGATGGTTTCCCGGTCTGCAGGTAATTGAAGCGGCCTGGTATCAGCAGTATGCTGATGGCGGTCTGCGTCTTACGTTTCTTCCTGCCCAGCATTGGAGCAAGCGCGGTGTAAGAGACGGAGGCGAGCGTTTGTGGGGAGCCTTTATGATTGAAGCCGACCACATTACGATCTATAACAGTGGAGATACAGGCTATGCCCATCATTTCCGTGAACTGCCGGAACTCTTTCCCCATATCGACTATTGCATGATCGGTATCGGCGCCTATAAACCCCGTTGGTTTATGAAACCCAATCACATATCACCTTACGATGCACTGACTGCATCGGCCGACATGCATGCCCATGTAACGATTCCCATGCACTATGGCACCTTCGATTTGTCCGATGAACCCTTATTCGATCCGCCCCATGTGTTTCAGTCAGAAGCGAAGAAGCGCGGTCAGGACATTATTTTGCCCGAACTGGGAGAAATCATTAAATTGAAGCGGTTCTCATAAACGGACACAGTTATTGTGACCGCATCCCCATATTACACTCTTGATCTTTTTATCAACTTCCTATAGGAAATCAATTGATTTCCGGCAGACAGTCAATCGACTTCCATAAGGAAATCGATCGGCTTCCTGTTGGAATCCGTATAATACATGCAGAGCTTTCCGGTGCAGTTTACTTGAAACCGGATGCTGAATAAGACGACCCTGAAGGATCTGAATCTGAAAGTTTTCTGAGAAATCTTAATGTAACGTATTAAAATACAGCTTGTATTGAAAATCTCAGTTTTTATTCAGTTGCGGGTAATGAATTTTTTTCTAATTTTGGATTTAGAAAATTGTATTGGGCAGGTTGCCAACGTGAAAGCTGCTGCCGTGCAGGATGATTTGGGGTTGGGCGGTTTGTTTCCTATGCCAGTCGGTACGGATGAGGAATTGCTGGTTGGCAGCTTTTCGTTGCTTGATATGGAAGAGAAAATTATCTCTCCAGAGTTGAAGGCTTGTTTGAAGCAGGCAGATGAAGAAGGAAATCCGGTGTTGGTATTTTATAATTTAAAATAAGAACGGAGGCAAAGCACAATATAAAGATACAAACTTTGTATGTGTACATATAAACATTGCAAGATTGTATTAAGCTGAAGTATACCCTATAAGAATACATAGTTTCGACTAAGTGAAAGAAGAAGACCATGTCTATGTGGATAGAACATTTCCGGTTTAGAATCTGGTAAAGGAGGGAAAAATCTACTACCTTGGTTATCTGACCATTTCGGAAAGAGATTTCTAATTTCAACCTTAAAGAACTATTCAATCCTGTATTTCAGCTGAACAGCAAATAGAATAGTTATTTTAACGTGAGTTCGACGAATTCAGAACAATGCAAGCTGTGTGTCAACCGTTCGTGAAACATTGATACACGGCTTCTTTGGAAAGCAACAATATGTAGCAATACCAGAAAGAAGGTTGACGATAAAAATATCAAAGGCTCTATGCCTTGAATGTTCCACTTGTGCTATATTTTTGAGTTCGTCATTGACAGTTTCGATAATGGCTCTTTTCCTCAGGAGTAGTTTGTCTGAAAGTGGTATCAATGATCCTTTCATATTGCTTTTCAGTTTGGTTATAAGTTGTATGCCGTCAACGAATAGTCTTTCAAATAGATTCTTGCCGATATATCCTTTATCACCAACAAGCTTCCCATAGATAAATTCCACAAAAGACTTGTATTCAAGAGATTTAGGTCATCCACATCTCCGGGAGTAATCATGAAGTTCAGAAGCTCTCCACGCTCGTTGCATATCAGATGCAGTTTGAATCCGAAGAACCAGCCCATGGAACATTTTCCTCTTTGTGCTATTCCCTTGAACGTTTTATGGATATGGATTCTCTGGTTCTTGCATACCCGTAAGGGGGTACTGTCAACGAAGCTGATACCTGTGCACTTGCCCAAAAGCACCTTCTTGATAAACAGAGCCAGTGGGATAGCCACCTCTTTTTCCAGTTCAACAAAACGGTTATAAGAAACAACCTTTGGAAAAAGATGTCGCATATGCTTGCAGACCTTTTCCAGATAGAAATGCTTCAGACAACGGTATCCCGAATCATGAAAAAGAATCAAAATGAGCATAATTTCTGCCTTGGACATGGTGGAATCACGGTGATATTTGCGTTTTGTTGCCGGTTTAAGCGTATATTTTGTCATCATGGCATCAAAAAACTTGCAGAATTCATCTGCCATACAAAATAATTCTATAACTTTGCTTTCGGTGATCATAGCGATTATTGTTTGTAAATCTTTGTAATTCAGCACTATAAAGATATAGCAATTTTCGCTAATCACCAATTTTACAAGTACTTATAATTCATCGAACTCACGTTATTTTAGTGATATTGTCTTATGAGAAATAATCTTACTTTTATCTTGATATATTCCATTGCAACTTTGTTTTTGGGGGGATGTAACTCTGTGTCCAAAGAAGTGTATCCTCGTTATGCGGATTTTCCGGAAGTGAGAACTCTGTCGCAGGTGAAAGCCATCTCTTGTGATAGTGTCTATCTGCGCTATCCATACCGGGTGGAGATAAAGGATAGTCTTGCAGTCATTCTTGACCTGCATCCGGAAAGCTGCTTTCTTCACGCATTTACCTATCCGGATTGGAAGTATGTTGTTTCATTTGGCAGGCGTGGCGAAGGCCCTGATGAGATTCTTTCTGCCGAGCGTGTTCGTATCATTTCTCCTGATTCCGTATGGGTACTTGATTCCAACCGGAGACAGATAACCCGCTGGCGTACATCCGCTTCGTCAGGCAATGTCGAACGTGCGGAAGAAATACTTTTGGATGAACGCCTTATACGCACACTGGACTTTTGCAAGACAAATGAAGGATTTCTGGTAACAGACTATACGGGTAATTACCGTTACCATGTATTGGATGCACACGGGCAGATAAAAGAAAGCGTAGGTTCCATTCCTACGGAAAAGGTTGTAGCCGATGATGGGAGAATGGCTCTGGCTCAGGCCTGGCGCAGTTTTATGGACTACAATCCAGAGAACGGTGTGCTGGCCATGGTGACCCAACTGGGCGAGGTCATTGAGGTGTTCAACCTGAAGACGGGGGAGCACAGGGAGTACTACGGTCCACATGGGGAGCCCCTGTTTCATATATCACAAGGATATGGCTTACCTATCGGCATTATGGGATTCCACGATGTGAAAGTAACAGAACATTTGATTTATGCAGTTTTTCAGGGGATTTCATTCAAGAAAATTGCCCGGAGTGAGAAACAAGGAATACATTGGCCTGACGGAGGCAGTAAACTTTATACCTTTACATTGACTGGATTACCTGTAAAGTGTTATGAACTTGGCAAGCCTGTTTGTGGAATTTGGGTGGATGAAGTAAAAAAACTATTTCTTGCAACAGACGTGTTTACAGACAATCTGATAACGAGATTTGATTTAAAGAAATAATGAGTTCAAATAATGAATACGACATATATAGTTAAAAGAAAGAATATTATCAGGATAGGAGTACTTGCTGCTTGTATACTTCTTACAGTAATATATGGTATCTTGATATATCATGCTTATCAGCAGCATAAGCAGGCGTGGAACAGGCAGGCTAAAGCTGCCTTTCTTGAAGCTGTGGGAAACGAACTGAAGAAATTGGATAAGATGGAGAAATATGGTTCCCATACTGTCACTTCTTTATTTCAGCAAAAGACCTTGGAAGCCGATATTCCAGATTCTGTGGTGTTTACATTACAAGATGGAACTCATGTTTATCATCTTCCTTTACACAGGCGGAATAACGCTTATTTTAAAGATGGAGATAAGAATATTTATCTCAGCTTAATTCTTGAGAAATATCCATTTCCTTTTGATTCCTTGCACTATGTTTGGGATAAGCAGTTGGCATTATCCGATATAAAAGGTAAAACAGGGGTATGTTCCAGAATAACCGATTTGTCGGGAAAAGTTTCGAGCTTTGCTTCGGGAGCACTGGAAGAGTTTGCTCCGTCGGATAGTCTGGTCTCTACCTATTTGGGTTATCGTCTGGAGATTGAATTATCCGGTTATATTTCTTATTCCTGGTGGAGTCTTCTACCGGGCGGAATGGTTATAACGGTTGTCCTTCTTTGGTGTATGTATATTTTCTTCTTGTTATTTCACGACAGACTGAATCAGCTGGTTTCGAAACGAACTGTGGTAGAAGAAAAAGTAGTCGAAAAAACGCCGCTTCCTGTCAATATGCACAATAAATCCAGACATATTTCAAGGTCCCGTATTTACAAATTGGATAACAATCTGTATTTTGATGCCGGACAACATTTGTTTTGCAATGATAACGGCATCATAGAGAAACTTTCACCTGCTATGTCTGTGCTGTTGGAACACTTTTTCAAAGCGCCTGACCATACGCTGAGCAGGTATGAAATTTACCGGATCATAGGTAAAGATATTGAAAGTTATTCTCTGGACAATTTTTATAAGATGATGGGCCGTTTCAGAAACAAGCTGGAACAAGTCTCCTCTGTAACCTTGCACAATGACGGAAACGGATCTTATCGTCTTGTCTTTCCTTTGGAATTAACTGACATGAACTGACATTTTTCAAATATAGATCCTTGTATTACAGTGTATTATGGTTTTATGCAAGTAGGTGTTATAATTACTCCTTGCAAAAATAAGAATTCATTCCTAAATTTGTTGTAACAGAAAGATAGAAAACAATGAAAAGAAATGTGATAAACTATTTGTATTCATTTCTGGCAAAGGCCAATGTGGAAGCACTGGCTAATGATGAAGATTTTAACTTAGATGATTTTAATGACAATTGTTATTGGTATCAGGATAAAGATTGCTATTATTTGATAGTTTCTCCAGATGGGAATACAGTATGGTGGCATTCTAATTTTGAAGAAAGGTTCTGAATAGCACAATAGTTTTTATTCAAAAAAAAGAATGTGAATGCTTTTTAGGAGTCTGTTTATTTTGCTTGATATTTCTAAATGCTATTTTCCAATGGTGTTTTTCTGTTTTAAAAAGCATGAGAACTATTAGAAAATTGAGATGTGTTAAATTACGAACAGACTCCTAATAAGTGTTCTGTTGTTAAAATAAAGGAGATTATACAATGAAACGATTTTTATTGTGGACAATGGTTATGGGTATTTTCCTCTGTAGTTGTATCCAGCAAGGAAAGAAACAAAGTGAAGTGAAAGATGTTGAGGAAATTAAGCTGACCAGTGTGAAATATGACAAGGAGCAGATTATTAGTTTTCCACGGACGTTGGCACTTTTGGAAAATAACCTGATGCTGGTTTTTACACAAGGAGATGAATTCGTCAAACTCTATGACAAGTCCGATTTGTCATTTAAAAGTGCATGGGGAAAGTTTGGAAACGGTCCCGGAGAGTTTATATCTCCTCAGTATGGTGGACTGTTGAAAAAAGGCAGTGAAACCAGGCTTTATCTGTATGATTTCAACTTGAGAACCCTTCGTGAATATTTGGTGGAAGAAGAAAACAGACTGAAATTACTGTCCTCCAAACGGATGAAGGACAAAGAGGTTTATGTAACCAATCTGTATGCGTTGAATGAAAAGTATTTTTTGGGCTGTGCGGTTTTTGGAGCGGATGCTCCCATTGTCCTTATGGATAAGGATTTGAATATAATATCTAATTTCGGAAATCTGAAAGAGCGTCCCAAGAACGGGGTGGGTTCCCAATCCTATGTTGGTAATTTTGCATCCGATGGCAACCGTTTTGTATACGCAATGAATGATTTTGGTTATTTGGCCTGTTATGAAGAAGAGAATGGTGAAATAAAACAGAAATGGACTCATTATATGGAGAAACCGTTGTTCGACGGATATGGCAGTTTGGATCGGAAAAGGCTTTTGGATGGGTTTACAGATGTGACTATCCATGGCGATAGGGTTTATGTCGTTTATAACGGGAAAAGTGATTCGGAGAAAAAGGACATGGACGGTGAGCGTTATCCAACACTGATTCTGGCTTTTGATATTCATACGGGAGCTTTATGTGAAAAGTATCGGACTGATAGAGATATCTGTAATTTTGTCATAGATCCGGATGGAACTATTTATGGTGTGGGAGTCAATCCGGAAGTGGAAGTAGTGAAATATAAGCTTTGAAGAAAATTGTATCGTTAAATCATAATCTGATCCTTATGAAAATTTCGTTTATTCCTTTTGTCAGTGTGCTGCTTGCTCTCTTGTGTGGGTGTACAGCAGAGAAGAAGCCGGAAAGTGTGTCAGAGCTGTTTCCGGTTCCGATATCTTTAAGTTGTTCTGTGGAATCGTTTGTTCCGGAAGATTCTCTGGCTGTTGTGGAAGGGCTGGCTTGTTCCGGCCGGAATCTGGTGGTTTATGATCTGCAATCGGGTGAGAGTTATGTATTATTTGATGCCCTTAGCGGTGAATATATCACCCGTTTCGGAAGAATAGGGCAGGGGCCTGGCGAAATATCTTCGGGCAGTTACGGATGCCTGTCTGACGGACGTTTTGTCGTCTTTGATGATGCGACCAAAAATGTGACAGCCTATGATATGGATACTTTGCGTAACGGAGCCCGTCATGGTGGCTTTGTGTGGCGTCAGAGATATGATATCGGTGATGGCCAGCTTTCCCGTCTGGCTTTTCTGGGCAATGGCCTATTCTTTGGTGCAGGTTTGCTGGATTCTCATTACCAGTATATTCTGTTTGATTCAGACAATCATATTCATGATACAGCTGTTGAGGTGTATAATTCCGAAGATACATCTTTTGACAGGTATACTCGTTTTCTGTCGAATCAGGGTGACCTGGTAATGAACTGCTCCGGCAAGCGTCTTGCCTGTGCTCTGAATTTCTCTTCGAATATTGATTTTCTGGCTGTAGATGAAGGAAAGATTCGTCTGGTGAAGTCTCTTCGTCTGAAGAATCCTTTATATCTTCCGGAATCAAGTGGCGGTATATATAGTGCCAGTGTGACTCCTGAAAGTTTCTGGGGGTATATCAGTCTTTGCAGCACTGATAAATATGTGTATGCATTGTATTCGGACAAAAAGGTCATGGAGTCAGGCCGTTGTTCTTCCACGGTTCTTGTTTATGACTGGGATGGCAATCCAGTCCGTAGTTTTCAACTTGATGTACCGGCTTTCCATATAGCGGCTGATGAAACGGACAGCCGTCTGTTTGTTTCGTTAATGGATGAAGAGCATAATTGGAAGATAAGTGTTTATGATCTGAAATGATTTACTCTCATAAAATTATTTGTATCAGTATGAAAAAGCATATTTTCGTTTTATTGTCGGCAGTTCTTTTAGGAGGAATGTGTGGATGTGTACAGAAATCTTCATCTGCTCAATATATGACATTCGATACGGTTGATTATGTAGATGGATTTCCCTGTGTGGTGGAACTGACAGAAAGCAAAGAACCGGAATTTGATGTGATAGGGATCAATGATTTCTGTATAGTGGATTCCATCATGTTTTTTTCCCAGCGTGGGGGTGATTATTTGTGGAGTCTTTTCTCTTTGAATGACAACAGGCTGTTAGGCAGATGTTTTACCAAAGGGACTGGCCCTGGCGAATTTGTTATGGCTCCTCGTGTGGCTTTTAAGACGGATATATTCCATGAGAAGGGGTATTTGTATGCGAACATATATGATTTTCAGACAGGAAAGGTGACGAGAAGTGACATCCGTGCTTCTTTGGAGCAAAATAAAAACGTAATGACTGTATTATGTGATTCTTTGCCTTCTGGTCTGTTTAGCTTTATTTCGATAAGCGACAGTGTTTTCTTCTGTAAAGAGAGCTCTCCAGACTTTACACAGCAGAAGAGATATCTGGCTGGAAAAACAGCTGGAATGCTTCCTCCTGTAATAGAACGTCTGAACGAGGCGAAAGTGAGCGACAGCAAGGATATCAACATTATTTCTACCATTGCAAAGATGAGCCGTGTAAACGAACGGATTGTTGAAATGCCTATAGGTCTGAACTATATCAACATATATTCATTGAATGGTGACTTTGCCAGGACGGTCTGCGTAGGAGATGAACTTGACGATATCAGCGAGATTGAGGATCGCAAAGAGTGGAACCGGATGTATACCTATGCTGACTTACGTTTGTTTAAGGATTTCTGGGGGGTGGTTTCGATAAATGAAGATAAGATGACCTTTCAGACGGGCAGAAAGAAATATCCTTCTATTTTGCTGTTTGACTGGGAAGGAAGGCCTCTGGCAGAGTTAAAGCTTACCCGGTTTGTCAATTCCTTTGATATAGATATGGTGAATAAGACACTTTATGTTTTTGATGTCTATAATGACAAGATGTTTGCGTATGATCTGTCAGAAGTTCTGAATAAGATCGTCAGAGAGTAGTGTCTTGTCTTTCAGTTCGTCACTGAAAGATTAATTCATACCCTCTTCCTCTTACAGACCTTATGGTTATGCCAAAACCGATCAGATCTTTTCTCAACAGTTTGATTGACTGGTAAATTCTGTCCTTGAATTCCGGTGCTTCATCTTTCAGTCCATACGATTCATATATGGTTTTATAGCTCAAAAAGAAGGATTTGTTTTCTAAGAACAGTTTGAAAAACTTCAATGATTCGCCCGTCAGAATCATTGAAGTTTCTCCTTTTTTTATAATATGGTTCTTTTCGTCCCACCATACTTCTTTGCTTATAATTATCCATCTGGCGTTATCAGTAGTTCTTGTAGCCGCTTCGTGAGGGCTTGAAGTTGTTGTTATTTGTTTTTTCTCCCTGTTTCGGGTGTAGATATACATGGCCACTGCAAGGAGGGTAAATAGTATCATTGTGTATAAGGCGGGTTGCCCGACAAGTACATATAGAGGTAAATATACGTATGCCCTTAATGTGATGTCATTTTCTTTCTTGTTGTTTTTTCTGTATGTTTTCTCATGTATGATTTTTATGCCTCCGTCAGCATTCTTTTTCATGGTGCTGATGGTTTTTCCGTTGTGCGTGTAACAGATGGACGTATTCAGGTTCAGCCCTTGTTTTTTCATTTCTTCTCTGAAAATGCTGTCAAATCTGTGTCTGCATGAATCTTCCATGGCCAGATAGAATTGGGCTGACCAGTCTATTTTTTCTTCAACCGGAATGCGATTGGTTGAAGAAGGATTAAAGTTTATGATAACCTGGGGTATGAACAATTCCTTTTCTTGTTTGATTGCTGTAAGAAATGCAATTTTGCTTTTGTCCTTTATGCTTTCTTCGTTTTTCATGGCAGAAAACCATGCTATGCCGAGCATAAGAATCAGGTATATTGCAGCTGTTCCTATAAGTTTTATCTTGCTTTGTTTCATTTGTCCGTATGCTGAATCTGAAAGTTTTCTGAGAAATATATATGTAAATATCTGAATATAAACGATCTGTCAGAATCTCAGATTTCTCTCAGAATACTCTGTTGTTAATTTCCTTACTTTTATTACAAAAGTAAAAAAAGATAGAAAACAATGAAAAGAAATGTGATTAAATTATTTGTATTAGGTCTGCTCTTATGTGGACTATGTTATTCCTATAGTTTAAAGAAGAGTGGAAATGCTTCCCTTAATATGAGTGAACTTACCATTCGTAATATGGAAGCATTGGCTAATGATGAAAACACTGATTACACTTGCTGGGGTATAGGTGATATTGATTGTTATGGTGTCAAGGTAAAATTGAAAATTGATGATTGGAGCCTAGGTTTTTGATATAGGTTTTATGATGAGATGAGTATATGGGAAAAGTTATTTTAATATTGTTTTCCTTCTTGTTTTTCTTTTCTTGTTCGAATGTGAAGAAAAAACAAGTTGAGATTTTGGTAAATGAGTGGAACAACAAGGAGATCTGTTTTCCTGCCCATCCAGTCTTTACCCGACAGTTAACCGATACGGTCCTTTACCGGATTCCGAAATCTGATTATAAGGTAGTGGTTTTTGTGGATTCAGTGGGGTGTGTGAGTTGTAAGCTTCAGCTATCAAGATGGAAGGAATTCATGCATGAGGTGGATTCGCTTAGTGATGGTGCTGTTCCGTTTGTATTCTTTTTCCAGTCGAAAGATCTCCGTGAATTGCGATATATTCTCAAATGTGATGGTTTTTCTCATCCGGTTTGCATTGATACTGACGATGAATTCAATAGGTTGAACCATTTTCCCGGTGAGATGATGTTCCAGACCTTTCTTGTTGACTCGGAAAACCGTGTGAAGGTGATAGGTAATCCTATCCATAATCTTTCTGTAAAGGAACTTTACCTGAAGGAACTGACTGGGATGAAAAGCAATCCGCTTCCCGTTACCACAGTTCACTCTGACTCCGTGGAGTATCACTATGGAACGGTAGGTGAAAATCAGACGGAAAGCAGAAAGGTTGTTCTCCATAATACAGGCAAAGAGGTGTTCCGTATCAAGGGAGTTACCACTTCTTGCGACTGTATGACGGTAGAATACGGATGGGATGAGATACAGCCCGGTGAAAGTGCCGTTCTGACGGTGAAATATAAAGCTGAGGAGCCAGGCGATTTCTGGCGTACGATAACGATATATGGCAATATCCCGGACCAATCCATTACTCTGGATTTTTGGGGAACTGTCAGAAAGTGAGAGATAAAAAAGAGTGGAAACATGAATTACGTGTCTGCAAACAATGAATATCATGTTCCACTCCATGTTAAACCCGTCCAACCGAAGGAGGTGTTACCGATGCAAAGATAATTATTATTTTGAAGTACAACAAATCGGGGATTTGTTGCTTCGTAGAGGGAACTGGATATTTAATTTAAACATTCAAAAATTGAAATAATGATGAAAAAGAATTTTATTAAAGCTGCTTTCGTTGCAGCATTTGCATCTATTGCAGGTTATGGTGTATATACATCACAGCAGAAGGTTGAAATGTCAGATCTGGCAATGGCTAATGTGGAAGCGCTGGCAAGTGGAGAAAATGATTATTCTCAAAAAATATGGGAACGTTATTACCGTCCAGATGGTACAGGTTATAATTGTACAAAGACAGGCAATGAAACTTGCTAGTAGTAAAAATAAGTTCTAGTTACGATAAATATTAGTGATTTTAGGATTTCATTTTGTTTTTATTCAAATTGAACTAATTTAAGTATTAAGATAGGGTCTAGGGGTTTTTCTTTTATAGATAGCTCCTATTCCTTATTCTATATGGATTTAAATTTGTAATATTATAGATATGCATAAAATATTTGTTATATTTATTACAACTTTTTTATTGATTACATTAGTTGATTGTACCTCCCGAAAAGGTGAAAGCCAGTCTGTAGTGGAGGTCGTAGATTTCGGTAATGTGCAAACTTGCAAAAGTTCGGAACTGATAAGAGTGGAACGCTTTCTTCCTTTGGAGACATCCGATCGCTCTTTGTTTGGAAGTATAGATCAGCTGGAGGTGTGGAAAGACCGGATTTATCTGCTTGATACGTATAAAACCAATGCGGTGTTGGTATTTTCGGCAACGGACGGAAAGTTTATTCATAAGATAGAGGGGAGGGGGAACGGGCCGGGAGAGTTCCTCAGTCCGCATTCATTTTGGATCGACCGCTCCGATGGCTCGCTGTACATACTGGACCGTATGATGTCGAAGCTGTTGAAGTATGATTTGGAAAGCCTTGATTATGAGGAAGAGATTAAACTTCCTGACTTGGCTCCGTTAGCTTTCTGTGTTCCTACAGAGGGCGATTATCTATATTATTTCCCTTTACGGAAGAATGACCTTTTCTGCGGAAAGCAATATGTGAAGGCAGATAAGGAGGGTAATGTGTTGTCTACTGCTTATGATGCACCGGCTTCCGGAAAGATATTGCATGGGAATGCGGCTCCGTTTTATAGTTATGGAGGCAAGATACGTTTTTGCCCCTATTTTTCGAACCGGATTTATGAATGGATGAATGATTCGTTGAAGGTGTGCCGGGAGATGAAATGGGGAAATAGAACTTTACCCGAAACTGCTGTCTTTGAAAAATCGGAAGATTCGGGAGATGTGATGCGTGAGATCTTGTCGAGCGATTATATCCGTTTTCTGTATATATATGAAAACCGGGCTGCCTTAGCTGTGAAGTATTATGTTCAGAAAGATCTGTATTTGTCGGTGTATAACAAGTCTTCGGGGCAGGTTGTCAACGTGAAAGCTGCTGCCGTGCAGGATGATTTGGGGCTGGGCGGTTTGTTTCCTATGCCAGTCGGTACGGATGAGGAATTGCTGGTTGGCAGCCTTTCGTTGCTTGATATGGAAGAGAAAATTATCTCTCCAGAGTTGAAGGCTTGTTTGAAGCAGGCAGATGAAGAAGGAAATCCGGTGTTGGTATTTTATAATTTAAAATAACGTGAGTTCAATGAAATCTGCGAAGCTAAATCATCTGCCATACAAAATAATTCTATAAATTTGCTCTCGGTGATCATAGCAATTATTGAAATGAAGAAGTTGTTTTTTTACTTGTTTTTATTGGTGTTTCTGAGTGCTGCGGGATGTGCTAAAAAGAAAGCGTCGGCCTATTATTCCAATGGTGTCAAACCAGATAGCGTTTACACCGTGGAAGTTCATACATTGAACGACTCTTCCATATGGCGTTTCCCTTTGCAGATGGAATGTACTGATTCTTTACTCGTGATACTGGACTATATGGATGATTGTTATTTTCATGTGTACACATTGTCCGGGAATCCGAAAGGGAAGTTTGCCCGTAAAGGGCAAGGGCCTGGCGAACTTTTGTTTAGTGTAGGGTCGGCTGGGAATTGGCCATGGATACGACTTTATGTATTTATGAGCCGGTCTACGGATTGGCAGAAGGAACTGTCCCGGCATTTGTCGTAGGTAACGAAAAAAACTCAGTTGGGATTTGAAGATGCTTATGCGGGAAACGAGTTTATTTATGCGCTGCTGCATGAGAAAGGAGATGCGATGGAGCCTGAATCGGTCATTGTGTTTGACTGGCAGGGGAACGCTGTTAAGGAAATGCGGACCGGTCAGCGTTTGGCACGTTTTTGTGTGGACGAGACGCATAATGTCATTTATGCACTGGCATCGGATGAAGAAAACGGCTATAAGTTGGTACGTATTTGCAGTGATTAAATAATTTGAAAATGCAAGGAAGATACGATGTGAAGAAGTGGTTTGATGTTTTGTTGAATTTGGTATTCGGGGGGATATGCCTGTTTTTGCTATGGATTTTGGCACAGGTGTTTGTCTTTGCTTCTTTTCGGATACCGAGTGATTCCATGTCGCCTGAACTCAAGGAAGGAGATTTTGTGTTGGTATGGAAGCCGCTTGTGGGGGCTCGTCTCTTTAATTTGCACAAGTCGCTCAATCTGGAGCAGACAGAGATTTACCGTATTCCGGGCTTCAGAAAGATACGGCGCAATGATGTGGTGGTATTCAATTTCCCGCACCCCAACGACTGGAGCCATATAGAGATGCATATTCTGAAATATTATATAAAGCGTTGTATCGGACTGCCTGGGGATACGCTTTCAATTCATGGCGGGATCTTTCATATAGCCGGTGTGGCTTCTCCTCTGGGAAATCTTGCGTCTCAAAAACGGATTGGACAGATGAAGGCAGAAGATTTTCCTCAGGAAGTGTTTCAGAGTTTTCCCTATGATTCTTTACTGAACTGGAATATAAAGAATTTTGGCCCGTTGTATATTCCAAAGGCCGGGAGTGAGGTGAAAATGGATCGTACCGGCTGGGTACTTTACCATAAGCTGATTGAGTGGGAACAGGGAAAAGATCTGATTTTCCGGGGATCATCGGTATTACTGAATGACAGTGTGATAACTACTTACCGTTTCCGTAAAAACTATTATTTTGTTGCCGGAGATCGTGGGGAGAATTCACAGGATTCACGCTACTGGGGCTTACTTCCGGAAGAGTATATCGTGGGAGTGGCTTCAAGGATATGGAAATCGGTAGACCGGTATACGGATAAGGTACGCTGGGACAGAGTATGGAAAGCAATAGAATAGATGGTATAATGAAGAACTGGGTATACAGACTGGCGGCATGGTTCGCAGGAGGATTACTTTTGGGCTGTGTGGTGGCAACTGTGATGGTGGATGATCCTGTTGTGCCTGCCGGTTTGCAGGGAAAGCAGTGGATATGGCTGTCAGAAGCGCTGTTGGTGGCATTGCCGTTTTGGGCAGCAGGGGGAATTCTGAATTTTCGTTTCACAGTGCATATTGTATCAGAGGTCGCGGAATGGGTGCTGATGTTTGGGGGAGCGGTGCAGGCATTGCTTGGCCTGGGACAGATTGCCGGGTTATACCCGTCGGGGCATTCGCTTTTTGTGCTGACGGGAACGTTCTATAATCCCGGTCCTTATTCCGGGTATCTGGCAGCCATTCTACCCGTTGCTTTATACAGAATGCTTTCTGTGAATGGACGGACGGGCCGTAGGGCGAAAGTGGAATATTATGTTTCGTTGTGCGTGGTGATGCTTGTCCTTTGTGTACTTCCGGCCGGGATGAGCCGGGCAGCATGGCTTGCAGCCTTTGTTTCCTGCGGATATGTTACTTTTCGTATATATGGTGACCGGATAAAATTTTTTATGCTGAAATATAAGTATGCTGTTCTCGGGGTTCTGTTGTCGGGAATTTTTCTGGCCGCAGGAGCCTATCTGATGAAGCGTGACTCGGCTGACGGGCGTCTGCTGATCTGGAAGATAACAATGCGGGCTATTGCGGATAACCCGATGGGAGAGGAGAGAGGAAGAACTTTCTCTGCCTTGTATGGAGATGCTCAGGAGGAGTATTTTATGGAGGGAAAGTTTTCGGATGCGGAGGCTTGGGTGGCCGGATCTCCTGATTTTGCTTTTAATGAGTTTCTGCAGATTGCGGCCGAACGGGGAATATGGGTGGCTGTGGCAGTGGTTGTCTGGTTGCTTGTACTGCTTGGCTTTGCCGGGAAAAGGAAACGTCTGACCGGTATGGGAGGATGTCTGGTATCACTGATGGTTTTTGCTTCTTTCTCTTATCCTTTGCATATTCCGGCTATTGTTTCGGTCTGGGTATTGACGGTCATGGTGCTCATGGGGGAATGGCTTGTAGCCATAAGACCGGAAAAACTTGCAAAAGTGGTTTTGCTGCTTGCGGCATTGGCTGGCTTGGGAGCTTCTGTGAGTATACACAGGGTATATGAGGAGCGGGTACAGGCTGCACGTGAATGGATGCCGTTGAGAGGGCTGTATCGGGCGGGTGATTATCAGGCTGCCGTGAAGGCGTATGAGAAACTGTATAGCCGGATGAACTGGAACGATGATTATTGTTTTGAATATGGGAGGGCACTTTATCGGCTTAAGTGTTATGAGAAAGCGGAAGAGGAACTGAAACGGGCGTTGACGGTGAGTGGTGATCCGATGATATTGAATCTTTTGGGGAGGAATGCTCAGGATAAAGGGGAGTTTGAAAAGGCGGAGGAGTTTCTGATACGTTCCACTCACAGACTGCCGGAACGTATTTATCCTTACTATCTGCTGGTGAAACTGTATGCCGTGCCGGAATATTACAGTCGGGAAAAATTGGTAAGGGCAGCGGAGAAGGTGCTTTATAGTGAGCCGAAGGTGAACTCAACGGCTGTCAGGGAAATGCGTCAGGAGGTGAGAAGTATTTTAAATGAAAGGAAATAATTGTATGGGAAAGATCTTTGGCTGGGGTGTAGTCTGGATGTTGCTGCTGTTTGCAGGCGGATGTTCTACTGGTGAAGAAAGGCAGTTGGATGAGGCTCTGAAGCTGGCCGGTGATAACCGGAAGGAGCTTGAAAAGGTGCTGGATTATTATGCTGGTGACAGTCTGAAACTCCGGGCTGTACGTTTTCTGATAAGGAACATGCCGGGGTGTTATGGCTTTCCGGAATCCGGGCTTTCCGGTCTGGCTTCTGTATATCAGGCTTATGACTCTGTGAACAGGGCATTTGACTATCGGATATGTGCAGAATGGGGGAAGGAAATCGACCGTCTACAGGAAAGAATTCCCGGAATTTCTTCCGGATGTTGGGTGGCAGACTTGTCTGCCGTGAGTTCTTCTTATCTGATCAGTGAAACAGAACGTTCTTTCGATGCCTGGGAGAGAAACGTGTATGCTTCGCAGATTTCTTTTGATGATTTTCTGGAGTATGTGTTGCCTTACCGCCGCTTGAATGGCCTGGTGGCTGACGGGATCAGGGATACATTCTATTACCGGCACATGGGAAAATATTATGCTTCGGCCGGACACTCGTGGAAGGAGGATACGGATTCACTGCTCTATGAATACCGTTCTCTGGTACATTCTCAGTTTTTCGGAACCCGGATTCCTTTGGTGGATGCTGTTACGTTCGAACGGTTGAAGCGTGGCTTGTGCATTCACAGGTGCTGGTATAATTCTCTTTTGTTGTCTGCTTTGGGAATGCCTGTGGCCATTGATTTTGTTCCTGCATGGGGGAACCGGAATAATTCACACACATGGAATGTTCTGGTGATGGGAGACAGATCGTATGCTTTCGAGGCTTTCTGGGATGAAGACCGGTGGAAATACAAGCGTATCTATAACAACCGGACTTGCGATCGTTTATGGGGAGAATTCCGCCTTCCAAAGGTTTACCGTTATACTTATTCCAATCATCCGGAAGGGCCTGTAACGGACAGGGATGTAGACCGGGCTGATATTCCTTCTTTGTTCCGGAACATGAAGAAACTGGATGTCTCGAATGAATATTTCGAAACTCAGGATGTCTGTATCAAAATGACTGAACCTGCTCCGGAAGGTGCACGGTATGCTTATCTTGCGGTTTTCGGCTATCAGCAATGGCATCCGGTGCAATGGGGGAAGATCGGGAACGATGGTTCTGTACTGTTCCGTAATATGGGTAAAGACATGGTATATCTGCCGGTGTATTACCGGCAAGGTGTGGTGGTTCCTGCGGCCAGTCCTTTCAGGCTGGAGGCCGACGGTACTGTCCGCATCTTGTCGGATGACGGGAAAAGAGGAAAAGTCGGATTGCGGACTCTGTTCGGAGCGCCGACTCACGACCGGAACCTGACTTATCTTCATGCTTTCCGTGGTACAAGTTTTGTAGTGATGGAAGATGGAAATCCTCAGGGGAAATTATGTGAACTGACAGACTCGCTGGGGATAGGGATGAACAGGTTTCCGGTTGTTTCGTCTGCTTCCTGCCGCTATGTCCGGATGTATCTTCCGGCGGATACGCTGGCTGCCGGAGAGATTGTTTTCTATACGGCTGACGGACGTGTGCCTTCGGTGCGTGTGGTGTCGGAGGGAATTCCCTTGTCACAGTCGTCAGAAGGTATCCGTAACTTGACGGATGGTACGGAAGCGACTTGTTGCCGTTGCAGGTTTCCGGAAGGATATGTGGATTTTGATTTGGGAGAAAGTTACCGGCTGACCGGAGTCGGTTTCTGTCCTTATTTGAAAAGTCAGATCGAGACGGGAAATCATTATGAGTTGCTTTACTGGGATAAGGGTTGGAAACGGCATGCTTCCCGGGAAGGAACGGAACTTGGCTGGCTGGAATTCGAAGGGGTACCTCTTCACTGTCTGCTCATGCTGAAAAATACGGGATGGCCCGGAGCTTCTGCCGAACGTACATTTACTGTTACGGAAGAAGGAATCAGCTGGGAGTGACAGAAGTAAAAGAATATGTGATTTTTAAACATTCAAAACGATAGATAAGTATGAAGAAACTTTTTTTATGGGTAATGGTCGTATTGGGATGGGGGGGAATGATTTCCTGTTTGTCTCCGCAGAAAACTTCGGACTGGAAACTGGTCTGGGAGGACGATTTCGAAGGGAGTGGTTTTGATACACTGACCTGGTCGAAGATACCTCGCTGGACTCCGGAATGGGCGCGCCACATGTCGGATAATGAAGTTTGTTATGAAGTGAAAAACGGTCATCTGATTCTGAAAGGAGTGATGAATCCTGACCGGAATGCTGATACCGCAAGATTTATAACCGGTGGGGTGTATACCAAGTATAAAAAGGCCTTTCATGGGGGAAGGCTGGAAATCAGGGCAAAGCTGCAGGGGGCCCGCGGGGCCTGGCCGGCTATCTGGCTGAAGCCTTTCGAAGAGGAGAAGTACAAATGGCCGTCTGGAGGGGAGATTGATATAATGGAACGCCTGAATCATGATACGATTGTTTACCAGACAGTCCATTCTGTATATACTCAGCACCTGAACATACGGAACAATCCTCCGCAGGGAGGAACCGCGGCAATACGGCCGGATGATTATAATGTGTATGCTGTGGAAATGTATCCTGACAGTGTGGTGTTCTTTGTAAATGACCGCCGTACTTTTGCCTATCCGAAAATAGAGACGGATAAAGAGGGGCAGTTTCCTTTTGACAAGCCTTATTATCTGCTTGTCGACATGCAGTTGGAAGGAGGCTGGGTAGGTCCCGTAGATACGCTCGACCTTCCAGTAGAGATGTCTGTGGACTGGGTACGCTATTATCAGCGGGATTCAAAAGAGTAAGAAAATCTATAAGTTTCATAAAACAATTGAATATCGTTTTTATATTTGTAATTATTACATATCTTTGAAAGCCGTCTTTTGTACGCGGTATGTGAGGATGAACAAATATAGAAAAGAGAAAAAGATTTTGTGTATGAATGCAGTTAGATTGATTTTATGTGCAGTTTCTGTTCTGGCTCTGGGAACATTGCCTGCAGGGGCAGCAACCATAATGCCGGATGGAAAGGGTGAGAAAGTGATTTGCAGGGGCTATGAGGCCTATACATCCGGCCGGATGGTACAGGTGGGACAGACGGCTCCTGACTTTCAGGCAACCAATGCGGATCTGAAAGAAGTTAGCTTGTCGTCTTTTAAAGGGAAAAAGGTGATTCTGAATATTTTTCCGAGTCTGGACACTCCGACGTGTGCAATGTCTGTCCGGCAGTTTAACGCCAAGGCTTCAGGACTGGATAATACGGTGGTGTTATGTCTGTCCATGGATTTGCCTTTTGCCCAGAAGCGTTTCTGTACGACAGAGGGGTTAGACAATGTGCAGCCTTTGTCGCTTTTCCGCAGTCAGGACTTTGTGAAGGGATACGGACTTTGTCTGGAAGACGGGCCGCTCAAGGGGCTGGCAGCCAGGGCTGTCATAGTGGTGGATGAGGCCGGTAAGGTGAGTTATACGCAACTGGTCAGCGAGATATCCAGTGAGCCTGATTATGATGCTGCCCTGAAGGTGGTGGAATGATGAAAAGCCCCTTTGACGGGGCTTTTTCTGTAAACGGCCTGTATCTGTCAGGGGCGTTCTTCTATCTTTTTCAGGTAGCCGGGATGGTCAGACCATTTGTTTCTGTAGGTTTCCATACATCCTGTGGGTATGGTAATCCTGACCAGATCTTCTGTCCCGGCTTTGGGCAGAGTCGTTTCGATCCTGAAAGCATGTTTTTTACCGGCGTTCACTGTTCCGCCTTTACTCCACCATTGATAGTTATCGGTATCAAAGGCTTTCAGAACAACGAACATAAATTCTCTGGATTTTGTATTCTGAAACCAGAGATTGCTTTCCAGAGTAAATCTTGCCACGCCATTGCTATCGGTTGTGATTTCCAGCAATGGTTTGGTGCTGTGATTTTTCTTGAAGGATTCATAAGAGGTCTCATCATACATTCTGACCGTTTCATTTCTCAGGAGTTCTCCTTTTGAGCTACTTACGGTGATTTCTACCACGGAAGGATTTTCGGGTACAATTGATTTTTCTTTTTTGCAACCTGAGAAAAGACAGATGCTTGCCAGTAATGTTGCAGATAAAAATTTAAAGACGTTCATAGGGTTATAAATTTAGTAATTATAGTTTTGAGTTCTATTCTTTTGTGTTTCTTCTAATTAAACGGGCCGCAAAAATATAACAGGAATGAATATATATGAAGTAAAAATACAAATCCTAAAGAGTTTTAGGATTTATTGAGATTTGAATTATATCCTTTTACCGGCTGAATGTCAGTATCTTTTAAACTTGTTGTGTAAAAGCTTGAGGATGATTTATTCTCTTGTTAATGAATAGGAAATAAAAAAGAGCATGCGCTGCGATGATTTGCAGGCATGCTCTTTTTATCAGGTAGATTTGAATAAATTTACTTTTTCAATGCAGCAATGCTTTCTTTCAGTGCGGCAATCTTGGTTTCTGCATCGGCTTGTTTCTTACGTTCCATGTCGATGACGTTAGCCGGAGCTTTGCTGACAAACTTCTCGTTGCTGAGTTTTTTCAGCACGCTCTGCAGGAATCCTTCCTGGTATTTCAGGTCGGCTTCCAGCTTCTTCAGCTCTTCTTCGACGTTGATCAGGTTACCCAGAGGTACGGCATATTCTGTTGTTCCTACCATGAATGCAGCTGCTCCTTCTGCTTTGGCTGCTACGGCATTGATTGCTGACAGGTTGCAGAGTTTGGCGATAACAGCATTGTACTTGCTTACCGGGCTTTCGCCGACAACTTCCAGGGTGAGGGCTTCTTTCTGGGCAATGTTCTTCTGCAGACGGATGGTACGGATACCTCCGATGACTTCTTTCACGGCCTCAAACTGGGCAATGATTGTTTCATCGTAGTTTCCGGCAACATTCAGAATCTGCGTCATGATGCTTTCACCTTCTTTGCGGTCATAGATGTGCTGCCACAATTCTTCCGTAATGAACGGCATGAACGGATGAAGCAGTTTGAGCAATGTATCGAAGAAACCGAGAGTCTTTTCGTAAGTTGCTTTGTCGATGGGCTGTCCGTAAGCGGGTTTTACCATTTCCAGATACCAGCTTGAGAATTCATCCCAGAACAGTTTGTATACAGCCATCAGGGCTTCGCTCAGGCGGTATTTGCCGAACAGGTCGTCCACTTCTGCTGCGGTTTTGGTCAGCATGGCGTCAAACCATTCGGTTGCCAGGCGTGCATATTCGGGCTGTTCGATGTCGGCTACTTCCCATCCTTTTACCAGACGGAAGGCGTTCCAGATCTTGTTGTTAAAGTTACGTCCCTGTTCGCAAAGTGCATCGTCGAACAGAATATCGTTTCCGGCAGGAGCAGAAAGCATCATACCCATGCGGACACCGTCGGCACCGTACTTGTCGATCAGATCCAGCGGATCGGGGGAGTTACCCAGTGACTTGGACATCTTGCGTCCGATTTTGTCGCGGACAATACCGGTGAAGTAAACGTTCTTGAACGGCATGTCACCCATGTATTCATAGCCGGCCATGATCATACGGGCTACCCAGAAGAAGATGATATCCGGACCGGTTACCAGATCGGCAGTGGGATAGTAGTATTTGATTTCTTCATTGCCGGGGTTATTGATACCGTCGAACAGGGAGATCGGCCACAACCAGGAAGAGAACCAGGTGTCCAGACAGTCATCGTCCTGACGGAGATCTTCCAGTTTCAGACTAGGATTGCCGGATTTTTCCTGAGCCAGCTTCAGGGCTTCTTCAGGTGTTTCGGCTACTACAAATCCGCCCTGCGGAAGGAAGTAGGCCGGAATGCGGTGTCCCCACCACAATTGACGGCTGATACACCAGTCCTTGATGTTTTCCAGCCAGTTGCGGTAAGTGTTCTTATATTTGGCAGGGTAGAACTTCAGTTCGTCGTTCATTACCGGCGGCAGAGCCATATCTGCGAAATGCTGCATCTTCAGGAACCACTGCATGGACAGTTTCGGTTCGATGGCTACGTTGGTACGTTCAGAGAAACCTACTTTATTGGTATAGGCTTCCACTTTTTCCAGCAGGCCGGCAGCATTCAGGTCTTTTTCAATCTGTTCGCGTACATCGAAACGGTCCATTCCGACATACATTCCGGCAGCTTCGCTGATGGTTCCGTTGTCGTTAAAGATGTCAATGCTTTGCAGATTGTATTTTTCGCCCAGCATGTAGTCGTTTACGTCGTGAGCCGGAGTAACTTTCAGACAGCCGGTACCGAATTCGATGTCTACATAGCTGTCCTCAATAACCGGAATAACACGTCCTACCAGCGGAACGATTACTTTCTTGCCTTTCAGCCACTGGTTCTTCGGGTCGGCCGGATTGATACACATGGCGGTATCACCCATGATGGTTTCCGGACGGGTAGTGGCTACAACTGCATAGCGGCGGCCCTGTGCATCGCGGTGAACGATTTCACCTTCAGCTCCGGTTTCTCCGCTCATATCGTCGTTGGCAACATAGTAGCGCAGGTAATACAGCTTGCTGTGTTCTTCCTTATAAATTACTTCTTCGTCAGAAAGGGCAGTCAGTGCCTTGGGATCCCAGTTCACCATACGCACGCCGCGGTAGATGAGGCCTTTGTTGTACAGGTCTACAAAGACTTTGATGACGCTCTGGCTGCGTTTTTCATCCATGGTGAAAGCGGTGCGGTCCCAGTCGCATGAAGCTCCCAGGCGGCGAAGCTGCTTGAGGATGATGCCTCCGTGTTCTTCTGTCCATGCCCATGCGTGTTTCAGGAATTCTTCACGGGTGAGGTCGGTTTTCTTGATTCCCTGCTGAGCCAGTTTGTTGACAACCTTGGCTTCAGTAGCAATGGAAGCATGGTCCGTACCCGGTACCCAGCAGGCATTCTTGCCCATCATGCGTGCACGGCGCACCAATATATCCTGTATGGTATTGTTAAGCATGTGTCCCATGTGGAGCACTCCGGTCACATTAGGGGGAGGAATGACGACGGTGTAAGGTTCACGTCCGTCGGGTTTAGAACTGAAAAGTTTGTTGTCCAGCCAATACTGGTACCATTTTCCCTCCACGTCTGCGGGATTGTACTTACTTGCTAATTCCATGATTCTATTTCACTATAATAGTTGATTATCGTATATATTTGGCTGCAAAATTAATAAAACTAGTTGGATTATGAAAAATATTTGTACTTTTGAAGACCGTTGCGGGAGCTGGTCTTCAATCTGTTTCCTTTGTTTGATCTGAGGAAGAGCGGATGGAGGGACAGGATTCCGGATAGGATGGTGTAAAATAAATGGAGTTATGAAAAAACTGATATTGTGGGCAGGATGTATGGCCGGTCTGTTACTGGCGGCCTGCTCGTCTGCTGAGGACCGGAAATCAGGATCACTTGAAACCATTCCGGTTGCAGATGCTTTTGGTAACCTGCAGCCGTTGAAAGTATCTGATTTTCTTGGAAGTATTCGTTATGTAGCACTCGAGACGAATGACAGTGTGCTGGTAGGAGAGGGGGCTCATATCGGTCTGTTGCCGGATTATATCCTGGTGACGGATGAAAAACAGGCGTTGCTCTTTGACAAGAATGACGGGCATTTTGTCCGTAAACTGGGACATTACGGGAATGATCCGTCCGGATATGCTTCTTCGAAAGTCTGGTTTCAGGGACATGACGGAGCGGTTTGTTTCAGGGGCTGGAAAGATGAGTGGCTGCGGTATGATTTGCAGGGACAGTTTCAGGGAATGCTGAAAATGAGTGAGAATGCGGCCTGTGCTTCGGTATCTTTGCTGGCTTCGGAGGAAGGATATATACAATATTTTAATAACGGGCTGGTTGACGGGAAAGAAGGACTTGTCTGGTACACTTCCGAACCCCGGCAGGAAGGTGATACTTTGTTACTTGCACAGGGGAAGCCGGTCAATATGAGTGACATCAAAAGTATCAGTGTATTCAAGAGTACACCTTGTCATTTCACGCAGAAAGGGATGTTTAACATTGTCAGCAATCAGGATCAGTCGAATGTCGTGCTGACCAATCCGCCGGTGTTGTGGCAGGAAGGTGAACAGATCCGGTTCATGCGTTACCGGAATGATACTGTATATACGGTTGACAAGTATCGGCTGACACCTGCTTACTGGTTTGACATGGGGGATCTTTCCGTGACGAAGATGAAGGAGGAGGATGCTTCCAGGGCACTGGTGCTTGGAAAAGTGGATGAGCTGGAGAAAAGCATCTTCTTTGAGTGTTTTGATGCACTGGTTGAAGAGGATCACTTGTATTATGGAGTTTATAACCGCCGGAAGGGTACCGTGGCGATGGGACGCAGGACAGACAAGATCATGGATGATCTGACCCCGTTTATGCCAATAGACTTTTCGGAACGGACAAACGCACACGAACTGGCCGGAATGATTGAGGCGGCCGATGTGCTGGAGTGGGTTGAAGAGCATGAGTCTTGTAAGGATAATCCGGAACTCGGTTTCCTGAAGACCCTGAAAGAGGATGATAATCCGGTGGTGGTGATTGCCCGCGAATAAGGACTTATATTATATAATGGTATATATAGTCTGTGATAATGGATTTTTAATGAATAGAACATGCATACAAGAGAAGAAAAACTGGAAGCTTTCGGGCGGTTGCTCGATGTATTGGATGAACTGAGAGTGAAGTGTCCCTGGGACAGAAAACAGACCAATGAAAGTCTGCGCCCCAATACCATTGAGGAGGTGTATGAGTTGTGTGATGCCCTGATGAAGGACGACCGGAAGAATATTTGCAAGGAACTGGGAGATGTGTTGCTTCATGTGGTGTTTTATGCCAAGATTGGCAGTGAGACCGGTGACTTTGATATAAAGGATGTTTGTGATAAACTGTGTGACAAGCTGATTTTCCGTCACCCTCATGTATTTGGAGAAGTGAAGGCCGATACGGCGGAAAAGGTCTCTGAGAACTGGGAGCAGATCAAAATGAAGGAAAAAGACGGTAACAAGTCTGTCTTGAGCGGAGTGCCCGATGCTTTGCCTTCTCTGATCAAGGCTTATCGGATTCAGGACAAAGCCCGCAATGTGGGATTCGACTGGGAAGAACGCAGCCAGGTATGGGAAAAGGTGAAAGAAGAAATTGCCGAATTTGAGGCGGAAGTGGAAACTATGGACAAGGAGAAGGCAGAAGCCGAGTTCGGTGACGTGATGTTCAGTCTGATCAATGCAGCCCGTCTGTATAAAATCAATCCGGACAATGCACTGGAGCACACCAACCAGAAGTTTATCCGCCGCTTCAATTATCTGGAAGCACATACTCTGAAGGCAGGCAAGAACCTGAAGGATATGACTCTGGAAGAAATGGATGCGATCTGGAATGAGGCGAAGGCACAGGAGAAATAAGTCAGGAAACAGATAAATACGGCATGTGGAATGAACCGGAGACGGTTTGTTCCACATGCTTTTTTTGTGTACGGGGATGACGGATCTGAAGATTTCGTAAGGGAATTGGAATTTGATTATCAGGGATAACCCGTTCCGAATTTGTTAAATCGTAAAAATATGTATCAGAAAATTTCTTTTATAATAAAGGAAGTCATATATTTGCCAATGTGATAAGTGATGAAAACTAAACTTTAACTAATATTTGAAAAATAGTTAACCTGTTTTATTAAAGTCTTAAATCTATGTTTAAAAGATTCAGATCTGTCAGTATGCTGCTCTTTCTGGGCGGTATTTCAGTAGGTGTTGCACATGCAGCTCCTTCGATGCTGGAAGCGAATGTCGTACAGCAAAGTAATGTGTGTAAGGGTGTTGTAAAAGATGCCCAAGGTGAAACAATCATCGGAGCTTCAGTCGTTGTTAAAGGAACGACAAACGGAACCATTACAGGATTCGATGGTGGCTTTACTCTGGAAAGTGCCAAGAAAGGCGATATCCTTGAAATCTCTTTCGTCGGATATGTTTCTCAGGAAGTAAAATGGAATGGTGAACCTTTGAAAATTACCTTAAAGGAAGACACAAAAACACTGGATGAGGTGGTTGTCGTAGGATATGGTGTTCAGAAGAAGGCCAATCTTTCGGGTTCGGTAGCTTCTGTAGATAAAGAGCAGTTGCAGAACCGTCCGATTCAGAACGTGAGCAGTGGTTTGCAGGGTTTGATGCCGGGTGTAACCATTACCGGTACGAACGGTGCTCCGGGTATGGACAGTGGTAGTATCCGTGTACGTGGTACCGGTACTTTGAATACCGCTTCTCCTTATATTCTGATTGATGGTGTGGAATCTGAAACCATGAGTTCCATTGACCCCAATGACATTGAAAGTATTTCTGTTTTGAAAGATGCTGCTTCTGCTGCCATCTATGGATCTAAGGCAGCGAACGGTGTTATCCTGATTACCACCAAGCGTGGTTCGACCGGCAAGCCGAAAATTTCGTATAGTGGCTATGTCAGCTTCCAGAATGCTACCAATATGATCGACCGTCTGAGTTCTTACGAATATGCCAGCATGTATAATCAGGCTTTGCAGGCAGAAGGTAAGGCTCCCCGTTTTACAGATGAAGAAATCCAGAAGTTCAAGGACGGAACAGATCCTCTTTATCCGAATACAGACTGGTATGACCTGGCTTACAAGACCGGTATACAGCACCGTCACAACCTGAATATTGCCGGTGGTACGGAGAATGTGCGCTATATGGGATCTATCGGTTATTTGAACCAGACCGGTGTGCTTCCTAATGCAGGACGTGAACAGTTCAATGCCCGTACGAATCTGGATATGAAGATCACCAAGCGGTTGAGTGCCAAATTGAATCTGGCCTATATCAAGAATGCATATGATGATGCCAGCTCTGCTTACTATGGAGGTAGTTCTGACCAGATTATCCGTCAGCTGAACCTGATCGCTCCGTGGATTGTAGCCCGCTACGATGACGGTACATGGGGTACGATTTCTGATGGTAGCCCGATTGCATGGCTGGATTCCGGTATGAAGGTAACGCGTGACAACCACAACTTTACGGGTATGGCTTCATTGGATTATAAGATTCTGGATTGCCTGACCTTTACGGCAACAGGTTCGTATGTAAATAATATGCAGAACTATACTTATTTCCAGAAATTCATCCAGTACAATGCCAACAAGGCTTCCGATCCGAACTCCCTGGATGAACGTTATTATACCTGGAACCGTACAAACTATGACTTGCTGTTGAATTACGACCAGACTTTTGGCAAACATAACATCAAAGGACTGGCCGGCTGGCATACTGAAAAGTATAATTACAAGGAACTGACTGCTTACCGTAAAGATTTCCCGAACAATGATCTGACTGATATCAATGCCGGTGATGCTGCTTCACAGACTAACTCCGGTTATACCAGAGAACTGGCAATGCTGTCATGGTTTGCCCGTGTCAATTATGATTATGCAGGAAAGTATTTGTTTGAAGCCAATATCCGTGCGGATGCTTCTTCCCGTTTTGCAGAGGGACACAGATGGGGTTATTTCCCTTCATTCTCTGGTGCGTGGAGAATCAGTGAAGAATCATTTATGGAAGGTGCCAGATCTTGGCTGAGCAACCTGAAGATCCGTGCTTCCTGGGGTATGTTGGGTAATCAGGATGCTTTGAGTGACTATTATCCGGCTTTGAATACATATAATATCGGAGCCACTTATCCGTTTGGCGGTGCCTTGAACTCCGGTTATTACCAGTCTAGCTATAAACTGAGTACAATTACCTGGGAAAAGGCTACGACCTGGGGTGTTGGTCTTGATTTTGGTTTCCTGAACAATAAGATCAACGGATCTCTTGACTTCTATAACCGTAAGACTACAGGTATTTTGATGCAGGTTTCTGTTCCTACCGAATTTGCCTTGAATCCTTATACTGACAATGTGGGTTCAATGAACAATAAGGGTGTCGAACTGAATATCGGTTACAATGACCGTTGGGGAGACTGGACATTCGGTGTTGCTGCCAACTTTGCTTACAACAAGAATGAAATCCTTGACCTGGGTGGTGCTGACTATCTGGATACCGGCTATAACCAAAGAAATGCTGTCGGCCAGTCTATTAATGCTTACTATATTTACAAGACTGACGGTTTCTTCAATTCACAGGAAGAAGCAGATGCCTTTACCGCTAAATATGGTAACCCGTTTGGTGCCGGTGGCTTCAAGGCTGGTGACCTGAAATATGTGGATACCAATGGTGACGGTAAACTGAATGGTGATGACCGTGTATATACAAACAGTACTGAACCGGTTTATACATTTGGTTTGAATCTGACTGCCGGATGGAAAGGTTTTGACTTGTCTCTGATGTTCAACGGTGCAGCCAAAGTTGCCCGTCTGTTCGACTCACACGAAGTATATGGTGCCTTCTCCGGTGATGCCGGTCACCCGGCAAGCATCTGGAAGGATGCCTGGACCGAAACCAACAAGGATGCTTCCATGCCGCGTATCTTTACAGATACAAACTCTCCGAGCAGTTCACGTAGCGCACAGTCTACTTTCTGGTTGCAGAATACGAACTATCTGCGTTTGAAAAACCTTCAGTTCGGTTATACCTTGCCAAAGAGCCTGCTGAGCAACTGGGGTGTTGAAAACGTACGTTTCTACTATTCTGTAGAAAACCTCTTTACAATTGATAATATGAAGATCAGCATTGACCCGGAAGCTACCAGCCAGCGTCTGTCTTCTTATCCGTTGCTGCGCACTCATGCATTTGGTGTTAACATTACATTCTAACTATAACTATTAAAAACTCATTTTGATATGAAACGAATTAAGCAATATATAATGTTTGGAGCGGCTGCACTGATGACAGCTTCGTGTTCAGACTTTTTGGATACCACTCCTTATGATGCTTTGTCTCCAAGCACTACTTGGAAGACTGAACAGGATGCCGAGAAATTTGCCATCGGATGCTATTCCGGATGGGAAGACGGAGGACGTCTGCTTTACATGGACTGTACATCTGACTTTGGTTACAACAATTTCTCCTGGGAAGGATACAAAGACCTGGCCAACGGTAATATGACACAGGCCAACAGCGGAGCCAGCTTTTATGGTTATACAACTATCCGCCGCTGTAACACATTCCTGAACAATGTGCAGAGCATTGAATTTGCTGATGAAGCAGTAAAGAAAGACCTGATTGCACAGGTGAGAGTGCTCCGTGCTTATAAGTATTTCATCATGAACTGGGCTTATGGCGGTGTGCCTATCATTGATAATTATGATACGGCTGAAGATGCTCAGGTTCCCAGAAATACGGAACAGGAAGTGCGTGATTTCATTGCCAAGGAGCTGGATGAATGTACTCCTGACCTGAACAAGATGCCGGCTGAAAGAGGACGGATTGCCAAGGGGGCAGCTCTGGCCTTGAGAATGCGTGAAGCTTTGTATTATGATGACTGGGCAATGGCAAAACAGAAAGCCGAAGAAATCATTGCCATGGATGAATATGATCTGGAAGATGATTATCTGAAGCTGTTCCAGGTAGCAGGACAGGATTCTAAGGAAACAATTCTGGCTGTTCAGTATATTCCTAATACTTATACACTGTACACCATCGGACAGATGTATAACAATGGTGACGGCGGATGGTCTTCTATCGTTCCGACTTACAACCTGGTAGATACCTATGAAATGAAGAACGGTATGACGATTGATGAACAGGGTTCCGGTTATGATGCAACCCATCCGTTCAAGGATCGTGACCCCCGACTGGCTATGTCTGTTATCTATCCGGGTGCTGACTATGTGAAAGCCGGAGGTGCTGCTGCGGTATTCAATACCCTGGACAAGACCATTAATGGTGAAAGCAACGCAAACTATATGACTTCTGCTGATAATGCTTCCAAGACTGGTCTGACCTGGAACAAGTATCTGTCGCCGATTACCCAGTATGCAGATATCTGGAAGTCCAATGCTTGTCCTATCGTGTTCCGTTATGCAGAAGTGCTGCTGACCTGGGCTGAAGCAGAAAATGAACTGAATGGTCCGTCAGATGAAGTATACAAGAAGATCAATAAGGTTCGTGAAAGAGCAGGCATGCCGGATGTAGACCAGGCTAAATATGCAACTAAGGAAGCTTTGCGTGAACTGATTCATCGTGAACGTGCCGTAGAATTTGCCGGTGAAGGTTTGCGCCGTGCAGATATCCTGCGCTGGAAGACTGCTGACGGTAAGATGCTGGCTGAAAAGGTGCTGAACGGACGTCTGGAACGTAGAATCGGTACTGTAGATGCATCTGTAAGTGATCCGGGATTGCGTGCAACCATAACTCTGAATCCTGACCCGACAGAAGTGCTGATTGAAAACCGTTCCTTCCAGCCGTTCCATCGTTACTTCCCGTTCAGTCAGGGTGATATCGACAAGAATCCGAAACTGGAACAGAATGAAGGATACAAATAAATCACTGATTCCTGACTAAGAAACAGGTAGTTTCAGGAAATCAGTCAAAGGTGACAGGAGCTGTGTCAGATGGAAGGCACAGCTCCTGTTTTTTTTATGTCAGCAGGTATGGATTTCAGGAGAGTAAGAATCCTGCTTTTGTTTGGATCCGGGAGAAGTTCCGACGGAGGGTGAGCAGATAATGCTGATGAAATGATAAACCTGCCGGTCGTTTCCGAAAAAGAAAGGTATGGAGTGGAAACACTGAAAGCTACCTTTATTGCAAGGTTGATTGCGGTAAGAGCATTTAAATACCAGAGAAGGTTGGGGAAGTAGGGATAAAATAAAAGCAGGAGGAAAACCTTGGATAGCTGTTTTCCCCCTGCCTGATTGAATTTCAGATGAATGTTGTCCGATTAATGGCTCAGCATATCACCTGTAATCTTAGTGAACTTGTCTTGTCCTTCTTTACGCAGTTTGATGCTGCCGTCATTCCAGTTTGAAGGCCATCCGCCGATGATGTGTCCCAGGAACACTGCCTTGATTTCGTGCAGACCTTTGGCCAGAGCTACGGATGAATCATGACGAGAGAAGCGTTTCACTTCACCACCGTTGTTAACCAGCAGTTTGCCGTCGATCCATACTTCTTCCAGATCAGAAGAAATGTAGTAAACGCCATCTTCCGGGATATTTACATAACCGGTAGCAACTGAAGCATATTGTTTAACGCCACGCATGGATTCCGGAGACGGTGTCTGTGCGGTCAGTGCGCGTGTTTCTTCGATTACCTTGGTTTCTCTGGGCTGAAGTTTTGCAGCTTCCAGATCTTTCACGTTCAGGAACATGCCGTCGAATACCTGCATGTTCAGGCCCGGAGCAGTCTTTTCCACTTCTTTAGCAGGAGCCAGTGTCTGTTTTTCTACCTGGATGGTACGTACAGTGCTCAGCTTGCCGGAAGGAAGTGCAGAAGCGATCTTCAGGGTTGTATTTTCAGTAAATGTCAGAGGAGCCGAGTAAACGGTTGACTGTGCAGTCGGTTCGCTTCCGTCGGTGGTGTACACAATTGTCATCGGACGTGAAGTGGTAAATTCCAGTGTAGCCTTGTCAGTGAAAGCCACAAAGTTACATGAACCGTTCGGCTGTTCCGGCATCGGAATGTGGTAATTTACATTGTGTTCATCCAGACGTACATAAGCGTTGTTGATACGGCGTTCGAAGTCTTTGTAATCCTTGCGGTCCAGATTGGTCCATCCGATTTCAGCAACTGCAATGATACGCGGGAAGATCATGTATTCACGGATAGCTTCGCTATACATATATTCAGACCAGGTATTTCCCTGTACACCCAATACATAATCACCTTTACCCATGGCAGCCAGTGTGTCGGGTACCGGGTTGTAGCTGTAAGTCTTTTCCAGTGTTGTATAACCGCCGATGGTTACCGGTTCGATCTTGGAATCACCCTGGTAAGCGTCCAGATACATACCGTTTCCACCCGGAGTCATGATGACCGTATGGTTCATGGATGCAGCAGCGATACCTCCGTCTTCACCTCTCCATGACATAACGGTTGCGCTCGGAGCCAGACCTCCTTCAAGGATTTCATCCCAACCGATGATTTTCTTTCCCTTTGTTGCCAGGTATTTTTCCATGCGCTGGATGACATAACTCTGCAGTTTTTCTTCTGCTGAATGATTCTTGTCGGCAGTCAGACCTTCCTTACGGATGCGCTGCTGACAGAGCGGACAGTTCTTCCAGCTTGTCTTCGGACATTCGTCACCACCGATGTGGAAATATTCGCTCGGGAACAGAGGCACCATTTCGTCAATAACATCTTCCAGGAACTTGAACATGTCTTCTTTACCCGGACACATGACGATGTCTTCCACGCCCCAGATGACACGCGGTGTTCCAGCTTCTCCCTTGCAGGAAAGTTCGGGATAAGCAGCAATGGCAGCCATTTCGTGACCCGGGAGTTCCAGTTCGGGAACTACAGTAATGAAATGGTCGGCTGCATATTTCACGATGTCTTTGATTTCTTCCTGAGTATAATATCCGCTGTGTTCTGTTCCTTCGCCTTCGACACGTTTGGAACCGATTTCTGTCAGTTTCGGATATTTCTTGATTTCGATACGCCATCCCTGGTCGTCTGTCAGGTGCCAGTGCAGGCGGTTGATCTTGAAGAGTGACAGTACGTCAATAAACTTCTTGACATTTTCTGCCGGCATGAAGTGACGGCAGGGATCCAGCATGATTCCGCGATAGCCGAAGCGGGGTTCATCCTTGATGCTGACTGCCTGTGCAGTCCATGCAATTCCACTTACTTTCTGAGCACTCTCGATTTCTGCAGGCAGCAGCTGCATGAAAGTCTGCATACCATAGAAAAGGCCTTGAGGAGTCTTTGCGGTTACGTTGACAGCATCGCCGGTAACATCCAGCTGATAGCCTTCATCGTTTACGTCCAGTGATTCATCCAGTTTCAGGGTGATGTTTCCACTTTCGCCTACGGTAATGTCATAACCGGTGGCGGTTCTCATTTTAGCTGCAAAAAATTCTGCAATGGTTTTGGCTTCGGGTGAAGCTGCTCCCAAAGAAGTACTTCCTGAAAGACGGAAAGCACCTTGCTGTTGTACGAGACTCTGAGGCATCGGAATGATGTTGATGCCTTCATTGTAAGACTTCACTTCACCGGGCTGGCCGCTACAGGCTACCAGTAAACTGAAAGATGCACTTGCGCAAAAGGTTAATAAATGATTCTTCATACGAATGTGTTAGATTAAAAAACAATTTCTCGCCAAAGTTAGGACAAAGAATTAAGATATGAAAATAAAGGTTTGAGAAAAAAAGGAAAAGGAAAGATTCCGGAAGAATGAAGGGTATGATTCTAATAAAAATCCTGTCATTCCCCTTATAACCGGAGAGTGACAGGATTCCTGCATGCTGTTTCTGTTATTTTTGTTTCCGCGGCTGGCCTTTCAGTAATTCCCGGTGGAATTTCATTTCGGCTTTCTGAACCTGATAAATCTTTTTGGCCGACAGGAACTTTTTGTATTTCTGGACATATTCCAGTTCCAGCTGGTCGGTTGCTATCCGTGCCTTGATCACGTCTTCCACAATCTTGGCGTATTCGGTTTCCGTGGTATTGGGATCTTTTCCCTTGCGCATTTTCTGCCAGGCTTCCTTGTTTTGTTCCTGCTTCTTGTCCTGCAGTTCAAAATAAAGCGGGAAGAACCTGGCTGCTTCCTGCGCATTCAGTCCCGCTTTTTCTGTGATAAAGGCCTGCTGGCGGCTGCGGAACTCCTCTTTGCTGAAATGCCCTTTCTGTGCATGGATTCCAGTCAGACAGCAAAGAGCCATCAGGGTGAGGATATAGAGTTTTCTTTTCATGGGTCAATGAATTATTTATTGATAAATTTCTGTATTTGCATCAGTCAGGTATTGGTAAAGCGTATAATCATCCATCATGGTCTGGTTGACAATGGGATCAATATATTCGTCCGGAATTTCGGAGAAAGTCTCTGTATGTCCGTTCTGGCTGGAGACCGGATGCTTGGATTGATTCACCATGACGCGTACGCCGAACATCAAGCCACAGAACATGGCAGCCATGTAGACCCATGGTCTTACACGTTCCCACATGGTAACTTCGGGCTGAGGCTGGCTTTCTTTTTCCGGAAGCTGTTCCATCACTTTGCCGGCAAGATTTTCAAAATACCCTTCCGGTACGCTAAAGGGATTCGGAGCGCCGTATTTTTTTCGTAATTCGTTTTCTTCCTTCATGGTTGTTGTTTTTATGTATGTATTACTAAGATATGATTTTGTTCAAAAGGTTTAATCGTGCTTCTCGAAAAATTCTTCAATTTTTTTCACGGCGTGATGATAGGAGGCCTTCAGGGCCCCGACGCTGGTACCCAGAATCTCTGAAATCTCTTCATATTTCATTTCCTGAAAGTACTTCAGGTTGAAGATGATGCGCTGTTTTTCCGGGAGCTGAAGAATTGCCTTCTGGAACAGTTTCTGGGTTTCGTCACCGTCAAAATAAGGATCGCTTTCCAGTTTGTTGACCATAACTGCTTCCGTATCATCTATGGAAAGCTGGTCTTGTGCCCGTTGTCTGTTCAGGAAATTCAGGCACTCATTGAACGCGATCCGGTAGAGCCAGGTCGAGAGCCTGGCATCTCCCCGGAAATATTCCAGATTACTCCAGGCCTTGATGAAGGTATTCTGCAGCAGATCGTTGGCATCATCGTGCGAAAGCACCATACGCCTGATTTGCCAGTACAGTTGTTCGCTGTAGGCTTTGACCACCTGCTCAAATGCTTTCCGGCATTTGGACGGATCCTGAAGCTGTTGGGCTATTTCTTGTTCTTTATAGTTGCTCATGACAATGAATAGATGCTTTTTTCTTTGTCTGGTTTAATGGGTTTTGTTTTTATTAACTTCCCGGCTTTCCCTTCAGAGTTCGATTTTCAGGTTTTCCTGTGCCAGAATGGTTTGCGGGAAAATGGCTGAAGCTTCTTTCAGCAGTAGGCTGTCATCTTCATAGCGTGCTGAGAAATGTCCGATCATCAGTTGCTTCACTCCGGCTTCCCGGGCGATCAGTGCTGCCTGTTCTGCGGTGGAGTGTAGGGTAGCCTTGGCCCGTGCCAGTTCGGAGGTAGTGAAAGTCGCCTCGTGAAAAAGCAGGTCGACACCTTTGATCTGTCCGGTGATACGTGGCAAATAGCAAGTATCCGAGCAGTATGCATAGGTGCGGGGCGGGTCGGACGGGATGGTGAGCCGTGCATTGGGAATTACGGTTCCGTCTTCCATCTGGTAGTCTTCTCCGTTCTTGATCCGGTTGATCAGATAGAGAGGAATGTGATAAAAATCAATCATCTCGCGTATGATGTGATTGGGAACCGGCTTTTCGCGGAACAGAAAACCGCAGGTAGGCAGCTTATGGCGAAGAGGAATCGTTTCTACACTGACGGAACGGTCGTCGTAGATGACGGCCTGTTCTCCGGGATCAATCGCGTGGAATACCACCTTATAAGTCATTCCCTTGCAGAAGTAGTTGAGTTGCGGAGCGAGCAGTTTTTCCAGTTCGGCATGGGCATAGATATGCAGGTCGGCAGTACGTTCCAGCATTCCGAAGGTGGAAATCAGTCCCATCAGGCCGAAGCAATGGTCGCCGTGCAGATGGGAAATGAATATGTGGTTCAGTCGCCCGAAACGGAGTCGTGACCGGCGGAGCTGCACCTGAGTGCCTTCTCCGCAGTCGATCATGAACAGCTTTTCGCGGATGTTTACCACTTGCGATGTTGCCGAATGCCTCAGGGTAGGCAGGGCCGATCCGCATCCTAATATGTGAACGTCGAACTTTTCCATGCCGACAAAGATACGATTTTATTCGAAAACCGTATTCCGCATGTCGCCGGTTTCTGCAAATGCAAGATGCATTTTCAGTGCGTTGCGCAGGGAGAGGGGAGTGTGACAGGATGTTCCGTCCGACAGTTTCACGTAGTCCCACAACAGCTGGCGGTAGTCCGGGTGAGCACAGTTTTCGATGATGCATTCCGCACGTTGCCGCGGCGATTTGCCCCGCAGGTCGGCTACGCCCTGTTCCGTGATCAGGATGCGCACGTCGTGTTCGGTGCTGTCGGTGTGCGAAACCTGAGGCACGATGGAAGAGATGAGTCCGCCTTTGGCTGTCGACGGTGTCGTGAAGATGGACAGATAGGCATTGCGGGCAAAGTCGCCGGAGCCGCCGATTCCGTTCATTATCTGTCTTCCAAGCACATGAGTACTGTTCACATTGCCGAAGATGTCCGCTTCCAATGCCGTATTGATGGCGATGACCCCCAGCCGGCGGATTGTTTCCGGATGGTTGGTAATCTCTTGCGGACGAAGCAGAATCCGTTTGCCGAGCGTATCCATGTTGTCATATAGCAAGTCCAGTTTGTCATCAGAAAGTGTCAGCGAACTTCCGGTGGCAAAGCAGATACGTCCGTCCAGCATCAGGTCGATGACCGAGTTCTGGATCACTTCCGTAAACATGGAGAAAGGAGGAAGCTGCCTGTCGGCTCCAAGCGCTCCCAGTACGGCATTGGCGATGTTGCCTACTCCGGACTGAAGTGGAAGGAATTCGTGGGGGATGGCTCCTTTTTTCCATTCCCGAACCAGAAAGTCTGCCACATTGCGTCCGATCTGAAGAGTCGTTTCGTTTTGCGGAGTAAAAGGAGCTATGGCATCCCGTTCGCAGGTACGGACGACACCGGCTACTTTACGCGGATCAGCCTGAATACTGATTGTTCCGATCCGGTCGTTTACGCGATAAACAGGGATTTCACGCCGGTGAGGCGGCATATCCGGCAAGTAGATGTCGTGCATGCCCGTCAGGTGATCTTCATGCGCTTCATTAAGCTCAATCAGGATCTTGTCGGCCATTTCCACCAGTGTAGGTGAGATGCCTACGGATGTACTCAAAATAATTTCTCCGTTTTCAGTGATGGCTGAGGCTTCGATGATGGCTACATTGATTTTTCCCAGAAATCCATAGCGTACGTCCTGTCCGATCAGCGAGAGATGCACATCAAAATAACGTGCGTTGTTAGTATTGATGGCTTCACGCATGCTTTTGTTGGACTGGAAAGGAGTACGGAAAGAAACCGCCTGTACTTCTGCCAGTGCCTTATCTATCTGATTTCCCGTAGCTCCGCCTGTGATCAGTCCCACCTGGAAAGGATGGCCCTGCTCATGCAGTTCCCGGGCACGTTCGGCCAATGCTGCCGGAATAGCTTTGGGGGTACCTACCGAAGAGAATCCTCCGATCCCGACTGTATCCCCGTG
>ULMB01007028.1_pt1 | contig 39078 bp, 24 predicted proteins | sample 1951571 | NCBI WGS metagenome assembly ULMB01 (sample SAMEA4835542, study PRJEB28245) | human gut metagenome | biome: gut microbiome; material: fecal sample | place: Denmark | collected 2008 | reverse complement strand
GTGCGTTTTACTTAAAACACAAGTGCGTTTTACATGAAACGCAAGTACGTTTTATATCAAACGCAAAGGCGTTTTAGCACAAACGTAGAAGCGTTTTTTTCCCGAAAGTACAAATCGCGCTGTCTGAAGGCTGGTATCTATAAACAAAAAAGCTTATTAAACCGTTCTTTTTCAGTCTAATAAGCTTTATGTACGCCCGTGGGGAGTCGAACCCCAATCGAAGGAACCGGAATCCTTTATTCTATCCATTGAACTACGGGCGCAAATATCAATAAGCACACTTTCCAACGTCCTTTTTTGAGAAAGGATATTTCGAAAGCGTGACAAAAATACAATTATTCAGTCTTTTCTCCTAATTTTTTCCTGAAAAAATAGGGAGTGAAAACTAAAATAGTTGTACCCTTACACGCCTATACAACCTCACGCATCAGAACTGGAAGTAGATAAACGGCTGAATATCGCTGCTTTTCACCTGAATGACCAGATAAATCAGTGCAATCATTATCAGTGCCTGCGCTATGAGGGGCGTACGCACCATGCCCCGGCTGCATGCATTCTGCCAGCTGTCGGGACAGAAATGAAGCAAGAAGCCCACTCCCATCAATGCAAACACTTTCCAGTAGCCCGTCAAAAGCTGCTCCAGCAATTCCGGATGGAAGGCTGTAAATATCTGGCGAATCATAGTCACCGAAGCTTCGAACGTGGAATTCCGGAAGAATATCCAACAGAAACACACAAAATGGAAGGTCAGCACCACGGCAAAGAATTTACGTATTCCCCGGCTGCGATATTGCTTGGGCCGGCCCAACAGGTTACGGAAGAACTTATGCAAGGCCAGTGCCACTCCGTGCAATCCGCCCCACACCACAAAGTTCCACGAAGCACCGTGCCACAAACCACCTAAAAGCATGGTCAGTATCAGGTTGATGTAGGTACGGATTTTTCCCTTTCGGTTACCGCCCAGGGAGATATAAAGATAGTCGCGCAACCAGGACGACAGGGAAATGTGCCAGCGATGCCAGAAGTCGGTCACACTGTCCGACTTATAAGGGGAGTCGAAGTTAAGCGGGAAACGGAATCCCAGCAACAAGGCGATACCGATGGCCATGTCACTGTAGCCCGAAAAGTCACAGTATATCTGTAAGGCATATCCGTAGACACCAAACAGGTTTTCCAGTCCGGAATACAATCCCGGATTATCGAATATACGTTCTACAAAGTTCACGCTGATATAGTCTGAAATCACCGCTTTCTTGAACAAGCCGCTCACAATGAAGAAAACGCCCTGGCCGAACATTTCAGACGACACAAACAAGGGCTGACGGATTTGCGGGATAAAGTCGCGTGCACGAACGATAGGCCCTGCCACCAACTGCGGAAAGAAGGACACATAAAACGCATAATCCAGCAAGTTTGTCAGCGGTTTCAGGTCACGACGGTACACGTCAATGGTATAACTCAGCGACTGGAAGGTAAAGAAAGAAATTCCCACCGGAAGGAATATGTCCAGCGGCTCGAACTGCCCGTGCCACAACGGAGCCAGCATCTCATAAAAGAAATTGGTGTACTTGAAATAACAAAGCAATCCGAGATTGATACACAAACTGCATACCACCAGCAGCTTCCGTTTCCAAGGCTGTACAGTCTGCTCCATCCTGCGAGCTAACAGAAAGTCGGACACCGTGACAATACCCAGTAGAAAGAAATAAAACCCGCTGCTCTTATAATAGAAATAATAAGAAAACAAGGTAACAAACAGCAGACGTGCCGTAGTCTTTTTCTGCAAAATCAGGTAAATCAGGCTGAATCCGAGAAAAAGCAGCAAGAAGAAGCCACTGTTGAAAATCATCGGTTGCGACGCATCGTACGTCAGCACATCCTTAAGTCTGTCCCAGTCAATTCCAAGTTCCGTCCAGTTGAGTTTCCACATAATTGTTGTATGATTTGATAATCGCTTCGTGTAATAATAATCCCTGTAAAATATATCCGTCCTGTGTAAAATGAATCTTGTCGCGCTGGAAATAGTTTCCGTTACTCCAGTTCAGACAAGCATAACGTTCACCTCCTACCACGTGATACATATCCCATATAGCGAGTTTACGCGAAGCCGCATAATCCAGTTCTGTCTTTACCACTAATTTCGTGCGAGGATTGATTACTCTTGCGCCCCGTCGGCCATTACGGACATAGGCTCCGGGAGGAGTGGTCAGCAGATACACCGCCTGCGGACATCCTTTCTTCAGTTCTTCCAACAGATTATCCATCTGTGCCAAGTGCTCCGCCGAAGAATAACGGCGACCATGCGCTTCATTGGTGCCGAACGAAAGAATAACCAGGTCCGGATTCAGTTCGATAATCTGACGAATATTCTCAGGTGTAGTAAAAGAAGCACAAGTCGCTCCGTTCACTCCTACGATGTGGTATACAATCCCTGCGGATCCCGTTTCCTGCGCCAGTCCCGAAGTACGGTAACTCACCTGCATATCGAGCACGGCCTCCCGTCCGAAATCGTCTTCCAGCTGACGCCGTACAATATAAGGATACACATGCCCCCGCACATGAGAATCGCCAATGTGCACGATACGTAACGGACGGTCGAGCACAGAAAGCTTCTGCCAGAAAGGCTCCAGTTCATGCGTAGGGTCTGTAATCGTATTTTCAGTTGTTCCCTTAAATCCGGCAGGCATCGGATTGCTGACATCCACAAAGCGCATCAGCTGCTGCATGGCCTCGCTGCCGGACACATGACCGGAATGACGGTCCGGACGCGACTTCTCCGGCAATGCATCCTGCGCTAAAAGCGGCAATGCCCCCAAAAGGAACCCGAAGAATATCCCCCAAAAACGTATCTCACTCCATTTCATAAGCTTTTCGTTTTTCGTACTGTTCCTTGCCGTACATCAACGTTTCAAACAAAAGTCCGGCAATGTGCTTTCCTCCCCTGAAATTGATGTGAGTATAATCATAATTGGCCATCTGAGGCTTGTGGTTCACCATCTCTACCATACTACCTTCGCCTCCCATGGCTTCGAACATATTCCAGAATGCCACACCCGTTTCGGCCGCAAGTGCCTGCTGGTAACGAATCAGGCGCTTCACACCCGGCATGGTACGCAATTCGCCGTTTTCATCCTTGTTTTCTCTATCTCCCACCCCGACAATCAGGACAGAAGCCTCTGGAAAGGCAGTTTTCAAACGCTCTACTATAGGTTTCATCGCGTCCTTGTAATAGGTATAGTTCATCACCTCATCCGAAGCCACATTCAGCCCGTACTGCAACACAATCAAATCGTATGTACGCAGACGGTTATACTGACGAAGTATCGACATCGGAATATTACCCAACTGCTGTCCGCTGCTTCCACGGGTACTGAAATTATCGACTACCACACCTTGACGCGGATCCATCGTCACGGCATAGAACAAAGCTGCAGAGTCCAGCTGCTCCACTTTCCAGCGCACAGAGCCGATACGTCCGTTCACAGACACAGACTGCAACTCTTCTTTTCCACCCACAGAAAATGGCTGTGCCTCTCCTCCATTGACAGATGCAGCCAACCGCAAAGAATCGGAAGTCAGGAAATAACAGGTAGACACTTCGCAAGTGTCAATATGCGACAAGAAGCGTTTCTCACCTTTCAGGCTAACATAAGCTCCCGAAGAAGGAATAAAATAATGATTGGAAATGTCCTGACGGGAACGGTCGAAATACGTGGAATCTGTAATGGAGTGACTGCCCCATCCACCAAACGAATGGTGTACCGTAGGGCGGAAACCGGCTATTTTCGTTGTGATGGGCACATATCCCACCCCACATCCGCCAAAACGTTTCTGCAACATTTCACGTAAGTCACCGGTCAGGATGTCGGCCTCAATAAATGAATCTCCGAAATAGGCAATACGTACCGGGCGGTCCAAAGAAGAAACTTTTCCCAAAGCTTCATAGAAATACTCCATTCCACGCCCCGCAGAATCGGCATATTCTTCAATGCAGACCATTCCACTCTTGCAGGTATCCACAAAAGCGGGCTTTACAGGAGGAGGCAGCACCAGGGTATCAGAATCCATAGGTTCTGCTATTTCCTTCTTTATACGAATGTCTGAAAGCAAATCAACCCTTCTCAAAGGTTCGCCACGAAAAGAAACAGACGGCAAAAAATGCATGGCAAACAGACCTGCCACCACCAGAAGGGTGAACAGAAAAGTGTATAACAATTTATTCTTCATGAACTTTCCTCTAAAACCGGGTGCAAAGATAGTGAAAGGTGAGAGCAATACCAAGCCAAAAGCTTGCTTTTGAGCGCAAGCATTGCCGAACCGTATCCTATCTTCGATGCGGTCAAAGGCAGAAGAGTTTAAGTACAAAGATTATCTGGTATGTTTCTCTCGAATATTCTTCAAGAAATCATCGACCATGCGGTAACCTTTTTCCGTGGTAATTCCCCGCATGTGTAGAATAGTGATTTCACTATAGATTTCGGCCAGCGGATAATGGTCGGTAATGTCTGAATAAATCAACAAGTCCATCTGCATGGCCATGGCCTGATTAATAATCTGAAAATTGATGTCACTACGAAAAATACCTTGCTCTACCCCCTTTTGAAAATAGGCCAGTGCATCAGCATCTCCCCTGCGACGGTCATCGTGTATATAGTCCAACACCTTGGAATATTTGCGCAAGTCACGAAAGAACAGAGGGTTTACCGAACACAACTCATTGAACTTACGCTCATAAAATGTAAGGATTACTTCCAGCACATTATTCGCGCTGGAAGCAATCTCTTGCATATACTCATTCATACAATGACGATAAAAACGGAAAACTTCCAGCAGAAGTTCTTCTTTATCTCCAAACAGTTCATAAAGCGTACGCTTGGATATAGAAAGCGAACTTGCTATATCGTCCATGTGGACAGCCTTAATCCCCAAAGTCATAAAAGATTTGGAGGCTGTTTCCACCACACGCAACTTTAACTCTTCACGGTCGTTTTCCTTTCTTCGCCCTGCCATTATCTACATCAATGAATAATTCCTAATTTTGAAGTTTCCACAAACTGGATAATGTTTTCAATTTCCGGTCCGTTAGGAATCTGTTCACGAATACGTCCCAATGCATCATGCAATGAAGTATTTGCCTTATAAAGGATACGATATGCCTGTGCAATGTGTTTGATAATGGTTTCAGAAAAACCGGTATGCTCCAGCACCTTTGTATTGATGCTATAGAATGCAATCGGTTCATGGGCTGCTACAATATATGGAGGAATGTCCTTGATGAAACGGCATCCGCCTTGCACTACTGAGTAGCTTCCCAGACGTGTATTTCCCTGCATCAACACATTGGAAGTAAGGATAGCATTGTCATAGATAATACAAGTGCCCGAAACCTGTGAACCGTTACCGATAATGCAACGGTTACCCACTTCCACGTCATGAGAAAGACGGGCTCCACTCATGATGAAGTTGCCATCACCTACTTTCGTAGCATGTGAAGCATGTGTACCGCGAATAATCACGGCATTTTCACGAATCACATTATTATTGCCGATAATAGCCAGTGTTTCTTCACCTGTAAAGGCAAAATCCTGGGGAACTGCTGCCACAACAGCTCCCTGATAAACTGTATTTCCATTTCCCATACGTGTGCCGCTCATCAGACTGGCATAGGGCATAATCACGTTGTCATCGCCTATCTCTACATTCTTGTCGATATAGGCAAATGGATGAACCGTCACGTTCTTACCCAATTTGGCTGACGGATCTACATAAGCTAAAGGACTTATCATAGTTTTCTCATTTTAAGGTTAATCAATTTCTTCCTCCTCCCAACGCACTGTACAAGTTGATGACAGCTTGCATACGCTGGAAATTATCAGCTACCTCTGACAACTGTGCACTCAGCAGATTCTGCTGTGCGGTCAGGATTTCCAGATAAGTGGCATCTCCGCTCTGGAACAAGGCCTTGGTATAAGTCACTGCCTTATCCAACTGCTCTACCTGTCCACGGTCTTCCACCAGTTTCTTATTCTGTGTATCGAACAGATACAGAGCATCGCTCACTTCCTTTCCTGCTTCCAGAATAGTCTGCTGATAATTCATCTGAGCAATCTTTTCTTCTGCCTTTGAAACCTTCAGGTTGGCAATCAGCTTACCGTTATTGAAAATAGGCTGAGCCAATGAAGCCAAAGCCTGCAGCATAAATTCACCCGGATTAGAAACTTGAATACCTGATCCGTTTGTCCATCCTGCCATACCTGTAATGTTCAAGCCCGGGTAGAAAGCTGCACGTGCGGAATTAGTTGTATAATAAGCAGCCGCAAGCGTCATTTCAGCCACCTTCACGTCCGGACGGTTTTCCAATAACTGCATCGGTACACCCGCTGCCAGTTCCTCCGGCATAATCTGTTCGTCCAATGTACTGCGTTCAATGGTCTGAGGAGCCTTAGCCAGCAGTACAGCAAGTGAATTTTCTGTTTCACGCACCTGACGTTTCAAATCCATCAATGAAGCCTCTACCTGATGGCTGGCAGCACGCATCTGTGCTACAGCGGCTTCAGTTGTCATACCTGCAATTTTCATGGCTTCCATTACTCGTACGTTTTCTTTATAGATAGCAGCCGTTTCGGTCGTAATTTCTACCTGACGGTCGAGCATCAGCAAAGAATAGTACACGTTAGCTATACCACAAATAATCTGTGAACGTACAGCCTGTTCTGCATACTGACTCTGTTCGTAGGCTACTTTCTGACCACGTTTGGTGTTCAGAATCTTTCCAAACAAGTCAATTTCCCAACTGGCTGCAACCGGAAGCTGGTATGCCTTTACATAGTTTCCACCTCCCATACTGGTAGTAGTACCTTGTGGAGCCAGATTAATGGAAGGCAAATAAGACAATTTGGCGGAAGTCAGCATTACTTTCGCTTCCTGTACACGGAGAGCGGCAGCCTGCATATCTACATTGTTAGCCAGTCCTTCTTCAATCAGTGCCTGCAACTTGGCATCGCGGAACACCTCCCGCCAAGGCAAGTTTCCCATGTTCGCCGTATCGGAAACAGCCAACGTATCCGTAGGCGAAGCCGGGTCACGATAGATGCCTGAAGCATCTATCGTTTCCGGACGGTCATACGATTTATAGATGTGGCAGCTGCTCATCATAGCAGCTACACACACAATTCCTATTATTTGTTTCTTCATTATCATCTTATCATTTAGTAGGAGTATACTGTTCAATTTCTGATTCCACTTCACTTTCGTCCAGGCTATCCCATTCCATCGGTTTCACTTTTTCTTGCAACCACTGGAACACCACGAACAGAATCGGAACGATGAAAATCTGGAAAATCATACCAATCAACATACCACCGATAGCGGAAGCACCCAATGTACGGTTACCGTGAGCACCTACACCAAAGGCAAACATCAACGGAAGCAAACCGATAATCATTGCCAGAGAGGTCATCAAAATCGGTCGCAGACGGGCAGAAGCACCCAGCACAGCTGCCCAAGATATACTCATACCCTGCTTACGGCGGTCGAGCGCAAACTCTACAATCAAGATGGCATTCTTAGCCAACAGACCCATCAACATAATCAACGCAATCTGCATATAGATGTCGTTCGACATGGTTCCCAATACCATCTTCAATGCCGGGATGCTGCCCAATGCCGAGAATCCGTTGACGAACAGGAAGCTACCCAACAGACCGCAAGGAATAGAGAGCAATACAGCCAACGGCAACAGGTAGCTTTCGTATTGCGCACTCAGCAACAGATAAACGAATACCAAGCAGAGCACGAAGATGATTCCGGTTGTATTGGTTGTCTGAGCCTCTTCACGTGCCATACCTCCCAACTCGTAACCGAAACCGGCAGGCAGGTTATCGTTAGCCACTTCGGCAATCGCCTGCAAAGCCTGACCGGAAGAATAACCGGCAGCCGGAGAAACCATCACCTGAATAGCTGTGTAAAGGTTGAAACGGCTGATGACATCCGGGCCGTAAATCTTCTTCAGTGATACAAACTGTGTAATCGGCGCCATTTCGCCGTCGCTGCCACGCACCTTGATGCCGTTCAACGATTCCAGGTTCTTCGTAGCATCGGGTTCTGCCTGAATCATGACACGGTACATCTTACCGAAGCTGTTGAAGTTGGAAGCGTAAATACCGCCGAAGTAACCTTGCATCGTGGTCAAGATGTCGCTCGGACTGATACCCGCTTTCTTACAAGCAGCCGCATCGATATCCAACTGATATTGCGGGAAGCTCGGGTTGAAGTTGGTCGAAGCCGAATTGATTTCCGGACGCTTCTGCAAAGCGGCAATGTAATCATTCACCACCTGGAAGAAGTGATCCAGGCTACCACCGGTCTTATCCTGCATGTTCAACTCGATGTCGGTTGAAATAGAATATCCCGGAATCATCGGAGGGGCGAAGAACAATACCTGCGCATCCTTGAAGAGTTTCTGTGAACGCATGAACAACGTAGCGACCACAATATCCGAACTCTGCTGCGTGGTTCGTTCTTCCCAGTCTTTCAGCTTAATGATGATAGAACCGTAAGATGGTCCCTGACCGCTACCGATGAAGCTGAAACCCGAAATCACCGTACGTGACTGAACGGCAGGTTCGGCTGCAATCAGGCTGTCTACCTGTGCCAACACTTCACGTGCACGTTCCTGAGAAGTTCCGGGAGGCAAAGTTACCGAACCCATAATCGTACCCGTATCTTCGTTCGGAATCATACCGGTCGGCGTAATGCTCATAAAGGCAATCAGTAACGCAATCGTACCGCCGACCAGTCCCATAGAAAGCCAACGTTTGTGGATAAAGAATACAACTTGTTTTTTATATCTGCCCAACAAGGAATTGTATGATCTGTTGAATGAAGCTTTAAACTTATCAGTCGTCATACCGGCAAAAGCCAGGATACTGATAATAATCATCAGCACACAAATCACCGGATGTTCTTCGAAACTGAAGAAACCGAAAATCATACCCAGAATAGCAACTACCGTGAAAAGAATGACAATCTTCGGGTTCATCCACTTGCCAAGCGCATCGGTATAGCGTGCCACCATAATCTTGCGCGATTCCTTATAGGCTGTGCCCATGCGTTCTTTCAGTGTAGCCTCTGAATTGTGCGGCTTCAGGAACAAGGCACACAACGCCGGAGAAAGCGTCAAGGCGTTCAGAGCTGAGAAACCGATGGCAATCGCCATGGTCAAACCGAACTGCTGGTAGAACGTACCTGCCGTACCACTCATGAAACTTACCGGAATGAACACAGACATCATCACCAACGTAATGGAAACGATGGCACCGCCCAGTTCGCTCATGGCATCAATGGAAGCCTCACGGGTCGACTTATACCCCTGGTCCAGCTTGGCATGGACACCCTCGACGACGACTATGGCATCGTCGACGACTATGGCAATCGCAAGCACCATTGCAGACAGGGTCAGCAAGTTGATACTAAAGCCGATTAACTTCAAGGCGAAGAAGGTAGCAATCAACGCTACCGGAATAGCAATCGCCGGAATCAGCGTAGAACGCATATCCTGCAAGAAGATATATACCACGATGAACACCAGGATGAAAGCTTCAATCAAGGTCTTGACAACCTCATGGATAGAAGCGAACAAGAAGTCGTTGGCACTCTGCGCGATGTTGATACCCAATCCTTCCGGAAGATTCTTTTCATATTCGGCAAGCACTTTTTCCAAGTTAGCAATGGTTTCCGTCGCATTGGTTCCTGCCATCTGATAGATGATACAAGATACAGCCTTGTGACCGTTTACCGTATTGTTGAAGTTGTAAGTCAAACGGCCCAATTCCATTTCGGCTACATCTTTCAAGCGAAGCAGTTCACCGTTCGGCAAAGACTTGATAACGATGTCGCCGAACTCAGTTTCACTTGACAAACGTCCCTTGTAACGGATAGTATACTGGAACGACTGGTTACCACGTTCACCGAACTGACCCGGAGCGGCTTCCACGTTCTGTTCTGCCAATACTCCTGTAATGTCGCTCGGCACCAATTTATACTGCGCCATCACATCCGGTTTCAACCAAATACGCATAGAGTAGTCGGTACCCATCACATTGGCATCACCCACACCGCTTACACGCTTGATTTCCGGAATCAAGTTGATACTTGCGTAGTTTTCGAGGAACTCGATGTTGTATTTGTCTTCCTTATCATAGATAGAGAAAATCATCAACATAGAGGTCTGACGCTTCATGGTGGTCACACCGACCTGTGTTACTTCAGCAGGCAACAGACCTTGAGCCTGAGTCACACGGTTCTGTACGTTGACCTGCGCCATATCCGGGTCAGTTCCTTGATTAAAGTACACCGTGATACGTGCCGAACCGTTGTTGGTAGCGGTAGACTGCATGTACATCATGTTTTCCACACCGTTAATCTGGTCCTCCAACGGAGAAATCACAGAGTTCAATACGGCCTGCGCATTGGCACCCGTATAAGTCGCACTCACCGAAACGGTAGGAGGTGCGATGTCCGGATACTGGGTAATAGGCAGTGTGGCAAGCCCGATGAAACCCAAGATTACCAACAAAATGGAGATTACGGTTGATAATACCGGACGGTTAATAAATTTATCTAGTCTCATTCTATATATACCTTATTATATATAACGATTCACGTTTATCAATTAAATGCACTAGCTATGTTGCCTTCGCGCTGGTCTTTCAGAGCCTGCTGGTATTTGGCTTCCTTCTGTGCCGCAGTAATCGGAGTAATCTTCATACCGTCGTTCAAACGGGTTACGCCTTCTACGGCAATCTTGTCACCTGACTTCAGGCCGTCAAGCACGATATAGTTCTTTCCGTCATTCAGGTTTGAGATTTGGATTTCAGTATATTTTACGGTACTGTCCGGTTGCAGCACATACACGAACTTCTTGTCCTGAATATCTACTGTAGCCGACTGCGGAACCAGCAACACGTTTTCCATCGTGTAAGGGAAGATGACATTTGCCATACCTCCGCTTCGCAGGATGTTCTGCTTGTTCGGGAAAGTGGCACGCATGCTCACCGAGCCTGTGGTCTGGTCAATAACCCCGCTCACGGCGTCAATCTTACCTTTCTCAGCGTAGATACTGCCATCTGAAAGTTCCAGTTGAACTTCCGGCATCTTTTCCAATTGCTCTTTCAGTGTTCCTCCTGCTTTGGTCAATGCCAGCAGTTCTTTCTCTGTCAGCGAGAAGTACACGTACATGTCACCGATTTGAGATACCGTAGTCAACGGTTCTGAAATCGACGCACTTACCAACGCACCGATACGGTAAGGGAACGTACCGATCACACCGTCAGAAGGACTTGTCACCGTACAGAATCCCAGATTCTGCTTGGCAGCCGTATACGAAGCCTCAGCCTGCGCCAGGTTCGCTTTTGCCGTCAACAGATTATTGACAGCCGTCTGGTATTCGAAATCACTGATGATTTTCTGTTCGTGAAGCATTTTCTTGTTGGCTTCCGTTTCAGTCACTGTCTTCAAATTTGCTTTTGCAGACTCAACTCCCGCTTTGGCCTGATCGAATGCCGCCTGATACTGAGTAGGGTCAATCTGGAACAATGCCTGTCCCTTATGTACAGTAGCACCTTCGTCTACGCACAATTTCACAATGAATCCTGATACTTGAGGACGAATTTCAATATCCTGCAAACCTTTGATAGTTGCCGGGTACTTTGTCACCTGGTTGCTGGAAGTAGAGACCACTTCCTGCACTGTGAATTCGTCATCACCCATTTTACCGCTTTGACCGCCGCAAGCAGTCAGCATCGAAAGAGTCAATGCATAGAATGCCACTCGGCTAGAAGAAAAACTTCTGTTTCTTTTTGTGCTCATACTTATACTCATATATAAAATTTGGTTTTTATTCTCGTTAATCCTATTTCTAAAGTTTCCCACTGAAAACTTTACGGCCTCCTTTAGTTTTTTATCGTGCAAATATAGAAAAAAAATCAAGCCCTGGAAAGGGGCTTTAACTAAGAATAACCATAATGCCCTAATATCATTACATATAGCCGAGAATATCAGACCAATCGACAAAAAATATCGACAAAAAAAACATACACCTCACAACCTTCTGTTCATTTTATAGTTTTTTTCAGAAAAAAACAGTCCATTTGTCATTTTATTCCTACATTTGCGCGATAGATTATTCTTTGAAACAACTAAAAAGCGAAGAAATATGACAAAAATAACGAAAGAAGCAGCCTTGCTCTATCACTCACAAGGCAAACCGGGGAAAATAGAAGTGGTCCCCACCAAACCTTATCAAACTCAACGAGATTTATCATTGGCTTATTCACCGGGAGTAGCAGAACCGTGTCTGGAAATCCAGAAGAATCCGGATACGGCATACGACTATACCGACAAAGGTAATCTGGTAGCTGTTATCTCTAACGGAACAGCTGTATTGGGCTTAGGAGATATAGGTGCCATGAGCGGAAAACCCGTAATGGAAGGAAAGGGACTGCTGTTTAAAATTTATGCCGGAATCGACGTATTCGATATTGAAGTAAATGAAAAAGACCCGGACAAATTTATCGAAGCGGTAAAAGCCATTGCTCCTACCTTCGGAGGTATCAACCTGGAAGACATCAAAGCTCCTGAATGCTTCAAAATAGAACAGAGACTGAAGGAAGAACTGGACATTCCGGTAATGCACGACGACCAGCACGGTACAGCCATTATCTCAAGTGCCGGACTGCTGAACGCACTGGAAGTGGCCGGAAAGAAAATAGAAGAGGTGAAAATCGTGGTCAACGGTGCCGGTGCATCTGCCGTATCTTGTACTAAATTATATGTAGCTCTCGGTGCACGCCTGGAAAACATTGTCATGCTCGATAGTAAAGGGGTGATTTCCAAAGAACGTACAGACCTTAACGAGCAGAAAAAATATTTTGCGACAGACCGTACCGACATCCACACACTGGCAGAAGCTATCAAGGGAGCCGATGTGTTCCTTGGTCTCTCCAGAGGTAACGTGCTGAGTCAGGATATGGTACGCAGCATGGCTGCTCATCCTATCGTATTTGCTTTAGCCAACCCGACTCCGGAAATCTCATACGAAGACGCCATGGCTTCCCGTCCGGATGTCCTGATGTCGACCGGACGTTCCGACTATCCCAACCAGATAAACAATGTCATCGGATTCCCGTATATCTTCCGCGGTGCACTCGACACACGCGCTACAGCCATCAACGAAGAAATGAAACTGGCTGCCGTACACGCCATCGCCAACCTGGCAAAGAAACCGGTGCCCGATGTAGTCAATGAAGCCTACCACGTAAACAACCTGAGTTTCGGACCTGAATACTTCATTCCGAAACCAGTTGACCCACGTTTGATTACAGAAGTATCTATGGCCGTAGCTAAGGCTGCCATGGAATCAGGTGTAGCTCGCAAACAGATTACCGACTGGGATGAATACAAGAATCACCTGAGAGAACTGATGGGACAGGAAAACAAACTGACCCGCCAGCTGTATGAAACGGCCCGCAGCAACCCGCAGCGTGTGGTTTTCGCAGAAGGCATCCATCCCAACATGTTAAAGGCTGCAGTAGAAGCCAAAGCTGAAGGTATCTGCCATCCGATTCTTTTAGGTAACGAAGAACGCATCGAAAAATTAGCCAAGGAACTTGACCTGAGTCTGGAAGGCATTGAAATTGTCAACCTGCGCCACGACCGCGAATCAGAACGTCGCGAACGCTATGCACGCATCCTTTGCGAAAAACGCGCCCGCGAAGGAGCCAACTTCCAGGAAGCAAACGATAAGATGTTCGAACGCAACTACTTTGGTATGATGATGGTGGAAACCGGCGAAGCAGATGCCTTTGTAACCGGATTGTACACCAAATATTCCAACACGATCAAGGTTGCCAAGGAAGTTATCGGTATCCAACCGGGATACAAACATTTCGGTACCATGCATATTCTGAATTCCAAGAAAGGAACTTATTTCATTGCCGATACATTGATTAACCGCCATCCGGACACCGATACCTTGATAGACATTGCCAAACTGTCGGCCAAGGCTGTACGTTTCTTCAACCAGGAACCGGTAATGGCCATGCTGTCTTACTCCAACTTCGGTTCCGATGCAGAAGGAAGTCCGGCAAAGGTACACGAAGCCATCAACCAGCTTCATCAGGAATATCCAGATTTGGCCATTGACGGTGAAATGCAAGTGAAATTTGCCTTGAACAATGCCCTTCGTGATGAGAAATATCCTTTCACACGCTTAAAAGGAAAAGAAGTAAACACATTGGTATTCCCTAACCTGAGTTCAGCCAATGCAACCTACCAGCTCATCCAAAGCATGAGTGAAACCGAAGTAATCGGCCCGATTCAGATGGGATTGAACAAACCAATTCACTTCACCGACATTGAAAGCTCTGTACGCGATATTGTCAATATCACAGCTATCGCCTGCATTGATGCCATTGTCGACAAGAAGAAGAAAGCACAATAAACATTACTGATTTATTTCACCCTACACGGAGGAGCAGCCGCAAGCCAAACATTCACCCTTGCCACCGTTCCTCCGTGTATTATTTTTCTAAAAGCCATGAGAAAACCACTCAATCATACACAATGTGTCGTACTTACTTTATGCTGGGCTGCACTTTGCTTTTTAGTACTCACCTCTACCCCCAAAATTGACGGTCCGCTTGTCATTATGATTCTCATATCAGGAGCTTTGGTGTTTATTCCTGTTATCAAATCACTTAAGAATAGAGACAAATAAACACGAATAAATAGATAAAAAAGGATTTTTGACGCTTTTTTCTCACTTTTCTTGATTTATTGTTGCATAAATAAATTTTTATCTATATTTTTGGCACATCAAACAAGAAGAAACATATTACTGTGATTTTTCAAAACCAATAAATAAGACAGATAATCTTTTTTAATTATGAATGCAGCTAAAGTTCTGGAAGATCTGAAAAGAAGATTCCCCAATGAACCTGAGTATCATCAGGCAGTAGAAGAAGTGTTAGGAACTATCGAAGAGGAATACAACAAACACCCTGAATTCGACAAAGTAAACTTGATTGAACGTCTGTGTATTCCAGATCGCGTATACCAGTTCCGTGTCACTTGGATGGACGACAAAGGTAACATCCAGACCAACATGGGTTACCGTGTACAACACAACAACGCTATCGGCCCGTACAAAGGCGGTATCCGTTTCCACAGCTCTGTAAACCTGGGAATTTTGAAGTTCCTGGCATTCGAACAGACCTTCAAGAACTCACTGACAACTCTTCCGATGGGTGGTGGCAAAGGTGGATCAGACTTCTCTCCACGTGGCAAGTCAAATGCAGAAGTAATGCGTTTCTGCCAGGCATTCATGCTGGAATTGTGGCGCCACATCGGTCCTGAAACTGACGTTCCTGCCGGTGATATAGGTGTAGGCGGCCGTGAAGTAGGTTACATGTTCGGTATGTACAAAAAACTGACTCGCGAATTCAGCGGTGTATTGACTGGTAAAGGCCGTGAATTTGGTGGTTCACTTATCCGTCCGGAAGCTACAGGTTACGGTAACATCTATTTCTTGCTGGAAATGCTGAAAACCCGTAACATCGACATCAAGGGTAAGACTTGTCTGGTATCCGGTTCAGGAAACGTAGCACAGTATACTGTAGAAAAACTGATTCAGTTGGGTGCTAAAGTAGTTACCATGTCCGACTCTGACGGTTACATCTATGATCCGGATGGTATCGACCGCGAGAAACTGGATTACATCATGGAATTGAAGAACCTCTACCGCGGACGTATCCGTGAATATGCAGAAAAATACGGTTGCAAATATGTAGCAGGTGCTCGTCCATGGAATGAAAAAGCAGACATCGCTCTTCCTTCTGCTACACAGAATGAAATCAACGGCGACGATGCAAAAGCACTGGTAGCAAACGGCGTATTTGCTGTATCAGAAGGAGCTAACATGCCTTCTACTCCAGAAGCAATCCGCGTATTCCAGGATGCGAAGATTCTTTACGCTCCGGGTAAGGCAGCCAATGCAGGTGGTGTATCAGTATCAGGTCTGGAAATGACCCAGAACTCTATCAAGCTGAGCTGGAGTCAGGAAGAAGTAGACGAAAAGCTGAAGAGCATCATGAAGAACATCCACGAAGCTTGCGTGAAATACGGTACAGAACCCGATGGTTATATCAACTATGTGAAGGGTGCTAACGTAGCCGGATTCATGAAAGTAGCTAACGCTATGATGGCTCAGGGAATCGTATAAAACTTTATTCTAAATTTATAAATCCGGGTGGGACTTGAACTTTCAAGTTTCACCCGTTTTTGTTTTTAAAGAATGACTCCCAATAAGAAGTACCTTTATCCAACAGAACCAAATCCATAATTTTTATCTTCAAGTCTTCATTATAAACCCACTTCATATAAGTAAACAATGATCCGCTTGAAGCATCCTGTTCATACACAAACCCTTGATAAATCTCACTATGCTTTGAATCCGGATAAGCCGAAGGAATCGAGAAATCCGGGTTCAGACGACGTTTGTATTCCAGATAATGTTCCACATAACTACGATTCGCATTCAGCTACCAATAAATCAGAAGATAAAAAATCCTTCTCTGCCGACTGGTTCTGATTCACCCGATACACATACCAGCAGGTGCCCTCCCACAGCTCAATCTGAGTAACAGAAGGCCAGACTGCATAAAAATGAGGAGTTTCCTCCCAATCTTTCCAATATATAGAAGAAGTCCACCGATTCCCTTCGCAAAGTAGCAGCGTTTTATCCTGAAGCTTATCCAGCTGCGCTTCATACACTCGCAAGGCCAGCTCGTCTCCCGCCTGAAAGTCTCCACTCCCGTCTTTCTGTATCGCCACACGCGACTGCCCCGACACAGAGACTCTAAAATCTATATTTTCCAAAAAAGACTGACCGAAATTCTCATCCGAAGAACAAGCTACAGTACATAATAAAACAGTGAATAGAAGTAGATTGCGTATAATAAAATTCATGGTAAACAAGTTTGTCTTTATCTATTACTAACAAATAGAATGATAGACTTGTTTACCATGAACTTATATTTCGGATGACTAATTAGTGGAAGTACCTAATAATCATATTCAAAGCTGAAATCATCTACCCACATGGTAGAACCTGCTCCTCCCGTAAAATAATCTCCATATTTGCTGGCAGAACATACTATCAGCAAATATTTCGGAACACGGCTGGTAGAACGATAATCCAGTTCTATTTCAAAGTCCTTATAAGCAGATACAGTTTCCCCACAATTCATTTCACCATACGCGATGACATTAGGATCATTCTTATCAAAATACTTCGAATTTTTCGGATTTGTACGTATCTCTACCGGTTCGTTCCAATCTCCCAAAGCAATCCAGACAATACAAGTATCTGGTTTTCCCTTCAGAGCTGCATGTGCTTCATCCGCATAATTAATAGTAGATACCGTATACTTAAAATGTCCCTTCAACTTTGTAGGACGAACAGTAAACTCACGACCAAAACCTAAGATACCATTTGTACCATCAGTTGCCTTGTACTCTCCTAAAAACAAATTGCCCGCAGCAAACTTACCAATACTTCCCAGACCGACAAATTTCGATCCCAATAACGCAGCCTGACTTCCTGTAACCGCTCCACTCCATACATCAGAAGTTGGCTGTGTTATATTGTCATTAGCCGAAAGTGTAGTACTTCCCCAGTTACCAGTATCCCACCAAGATTCGTCACCTTCCTTCCAAGGACAAATCACTTTTTCTTCCTGATGCCATTCATCAAAATTCATATTAGGAACGGTTACCGCATCTCCTGTGGTAAAGCTCATTTCCTCTCCATACTCCTCTCCCGAATAAGGACGACATACGTAGGTAGTATTTGCCTGCAAATGGATAATACGAGCCGTAAAGTTACCTCCGTCATGAGTCAATTCTGACGCATCGACTCGTGTCCAGTCTGTATCTCCTTCTTTCTTGTATTCACAACCGTTGTCTGCCCCATCATGGCCAAATCCATGTACCCAAGCTACATTCGTCCAGGCATCCACACTATTGACTCCTACTGTTATATCTGAAAGATTGACATACAATGTCCATTCTTCATCTATGAAATCATTGTATTTCACCTGTACCTTTGCTGTGGCAAAGCCTCCTTTCTTCTCCCACTGAAGTGCAGGTACTCCTGTCACCCCATTCTGAGTCGAACCTTCCGGACCCAATTTCAAATCCGTGACTTCTATCATTCCCAATCCCTTCTCCCTTGGAATATTGACAGATGCCTCACGCACGTCCGGATAAAATTTAGCTTGCCCCACCTGACCTGTTACAGTAAACGTACGTGCAATCGTCTGATTAGCCTCTATAGTCCACACATAATCCTGATATAAGGAAAGAGTAACCTGCAAAGGTTTTGTCAAATCCACAATCGAATCCGGACCGATAGTTGCCGTACCTCCCTCCGTCATTTCCAACGTCTGTACCTTCACCTGATGAGGATTCACAGTCTCTTCAAGTTCCAGTGTCACTTTCCGTTCCTCATTCGAAATCACAGCACTTCCCACCTGACCTTCTACGGTCATTCCCGTAATATAAAGCTTCACGGTGGGATAAGGCAAATCATTCTGAATACAAGCTGCCAGCAAACAAACGGACAGACAAAGCATCACTCTCCTCATTCTATCTATTGTCATCATCGTCTTCATCAGATACACACCGTTAAACCAATATTAATATTAAACAAGTTGATTTTAAAATTCGCTCCACTATTCGTACGCTTTCCGGTTTCACCCGAACTTTTTTTCTGTTTTTCCCAGTTATAAGTAAAGCCAGCCACTCCAAAAGACACTTCCGCACCTACATTAGGCATGATAAAAATAGCAATACCCGGATTAATGCCTACCTTCAACTGATTGATAGACGTATCCGTATATTTTAGCGTTTCATCAGCCCCTCGTGAAAAACGAGCAGAGCCCGTACTATATCCTAAGGTAGTTTCATTAAAAAGTCCGAACAAGCCCTTGGGGTCCAGACCGATATAAGAACGATGGAACAAGCTGAAAGAATAAGAATCGTCCGTGTATTTAATATCTTTCAAGGCAATATCCAGGTCTTCTATGTTCAATGCCAAGTTATCTATACCTCCTGAAATACGAGAATATCCAAATTTCAAACCGACCACCGTGTTATCCTTTATCGCATAACCGACAAAAGGTTTTACCGACAGGGTACGCAAATTCAAATCAATATCCTTCAGCAACGAAAACAACAACCTGCTGTTGTCACTTTCAAAATTGAATACAGATACAGTCACCCCGCCAATCCATTTATTTTTCGGGATAAAACGATAATTGGTAATTCCACGGTCATAACGTCCCACAGGCTTGGTATAAATAATCCGCGAAGAATCTACCGGCATCTTTGCTTCCGGTATCGGTACATACACCGTGTCATGCACTACCACCAGTTTGTATTTCACCAATGAATCTCCACGGGTCACCGCTACTGAATCCATCGCCTGAGCTTTCATCTGCAAACATCCCATACAGAAGAACAAACACCACATTATATACAATTTCATCTTCATCATGCTTACAAATAAAATGCAATTCCCAAACCGATTGAGAATATATTAATCTTAAAATTCGCAGAAGTAGACGACTGCTCTCCCGTCTCTACCTGATTGGTTACCTGACGTTTTTTGCTCAAGTTCACTCCAAGCACACCGATACTGACTTCTACTGCCGTATAGTTATTGATAAAAGCTACCATTCCCGGAGAAACTCCAAACCCAAGGTCGGTCGACTTGGAGTAAGTACCAGTAAGCGCTTCACCTTTTCCATTCGAGACCTTCGACTGACTTCCACCGACTTCCAACTGTGTCTCGCTAAACACTGCAAAACGCTTGCTATCCCCTAAAGGAATATAGTTTCGAAAAATAGCCATGGCAGAATAAGAATGTTTCAACTGGTAAATGTTGTTGATGTCAAATGACGTCTCATCATCCAAGTTCAGTTGAGTTTCATCCATACGCACCAATGTACGCCCATATTTAAAGCGTCCTCCCAACGCCATATTATCTTTCAAGGCATAGGCAAACATCGGGCTCAATTTAAAAGAATACCCGTCCGAATTAATCTTTTCTACCACCAGAAAATCATAGTTATTTTCCGTATGTTCTGAATACGACACTGAGCTTCCGGCAATCCATTGTCCTTTCGGGACAAAGACTTTTGGCGGAAGTTTCTTTTGACCGCCTTGCGCATACCCCCCAAAGGCAATACACGCAAGGCATATTATACATAACAGTTTCTTCACAAATTCTATCAAATTATTTTCTTATTCATAAATCAGCTCCATATCGTCAAGCCACATCTTGCTAGATCCACTTCCTTCAAAATAGTCTCCATACTTACTAGCTGATGCAACAATAATAATAGAAGTCGGTTTACGTTGAGTTCCTCCATAGTTATCATAATCCAGTTCTATGGTCAACTCTTTCAAATTTTCAGCGTCATTATAAGACTCCATAAATACCTTCTCGCCATAAGCAATAGTACCGTCACCAGAATAAGTTCCTTTTTCAGTGCTAAACAAGCTAGAAGAATTTTTGGTTTTTACTACAAACGGCCAAGTTTCACCTTCTGCTTCTTGTCCGGTCCAATCACCTACAGCTACATAAATTATACCCTGATCTATCTCTCCATCAGCTATATGGCTTCCTCCGTTATCAACGGTACCAGGTTCGTAGCGTACCCAAACTTTTAAAGCCTTCGGACGACTTGTACAAGGACGTCCCCATCCCAACACACCATCAGAACCATCGGTCTTCAAATATTTTCCAGCAAAAAGATTTCCGGCAGCGAATTTACCAATAATTCCCAATCCTACAAACTGAGACGAAAGCAATATAGACTGATTTCCGGAATGTTTCACCGAAGTATCAGGAGTAGTCACATTCTTACTCATTGTAGCAGAACCATGATTTCCGGAATCCCACCACATAGACTGCCTATCTCCATATAGCAGAATTGCAGAAGAAGAAGACGTAGATGTATATTCAAACCCTGCATTTTCCGGCTGGAATGTTGCTTCTGTTGTAAATTCATAAGTAACAGATGAAGCCTTTTCACCGTCCATAGCCTGATATTCGTAAGTAGTACCAGGTGTCAATCCTGTAATCTCCTTACTAAAGGCATTTTCTACCCGTGTAGCCTCCACAGTTGTCCAATCTGCCGTATTTTTAGCACGATAACGGATTTTAGGAACAGATTCCAATGCAGTAGTTACCGTTCCACGTAAAGTAGCTTTCGAAGTCCACACCTCATAAGGAATAATTTCATCCGTCACCACCGTGGCGTTGGAAGCCACAATATTCCATACTACTTTTCGGCTTTTTCCTGCGTCATCTACAGCTTCAATAGTAGTAGATACACTGCCTTCAGCTCCGGTCATTTGAGCTATCAATTTTTTTGCAAAAAGTATTGTCCACACATCTCCAGTCAAAGTCTGTTTTTTCTCATAAACAGAAATGCCAAACTGTTTCAATGCTTCTTCCTGCCCCTCCAGACTCAACATATCAAACTGATTCCAAAATCCCCACTCCTGAAAATGTTCATTATGAATTATCAGACTTTTCAATGTGGAAGACGTAGCCACCCGCACATAAAAATCCTTCTGGGCATTCAGCTCCAGATACATAGGCTGATCAAGGTCATAGGCCGTTTCTTCTCCATCTTTACAAGTAATGACCGGACGCTGCTTAATTGTAATGACATGCTCTTCTTCAACTAATGGAGTTTCATCTATCTGAATCTGCAATGCCGCTCCACCAGTAGGGCCTTGTTCTACAGATGAATAACTATAGGTCAGATTATAAAGTGTAGCATCTTTCACATCCGATAATTCTGTAGTTCTGACATATTCCTCGCCTCCCAGGGTCGTAGCACTGAACTTACAAGTAAGTTTCCGGTTATCTTCCGGCAAGCTGAAATATCCTTTTACATCAGCATTTGCAGATGAATATACCAACTCTCCTGTAGCAGAAGTGATTGTTACCTGACAATCGTCCTTAAATACTTGCTGCAACGACTGGTCCCAGGCAATAGCAACCACCGTATTGGCAATACCACAATTCACTTCTACGGTACTGGTCTCTCCTTTCGCAATAGCAAATTCCTTTATTCCTTCAAAGAAACGCTGTTCGAACGAAGCTGCCACAGAATCCCCCGCAGTAACTCGTACCGAATAAGTTCCATTAGCCAAGGCTATTTCCGCTGGCAGATTTTCTATCCCCTGATACTTTTGCACCAAGGTTTCTCCGCTATAAATACGAACCTTGCAATTTTTCTCCAGTATTTCCTGTTCCTCACTAACCAAGCTACGAGAAATAACATTCATCTTCTCTGATACCCCAATAGAAAGCTTTAAACTTCCTTCTGTCTCAGCGAGCCCTACATCTTTCTTACAAGAAAAAAGACTAAGTATTATACAATTCAAAACAGCTATATATAGTTTAACATTTTTCATTTTGTTACTCTTAGCTTTAAAACTTTTGTTACTTCTAAATTCTGCTGATCCACCACATGAATCACAAAATTATGATCCCCTGAAAAAGTCAATAACAAAGCTGTGAATGTGGAAATATCAAAGACCGTAGATTCCTTTCCAATAACTTCATCTCCTGTAGGAAATCCCAAGCCATTCAATCCATCCTGCAAATCTCCTGGATAAGCCAAATCAAAACTATTAGATAAACCAACTTCTGTAACATCTAATGTTTCAGATTGAATATCCACATAAAGATGTGCAATCCCGTTTGGAGCATTTATTTCCACCTTTAATGTTGCTGCTCCTGTTATATTTAATACATCATTTTCAATATCAAAAGGACTTCCATTAAAATTAGCTCCAACAATTGTTGGCATGTTTTGGTCACCTTCACCATCTCCGTCTCCTGGTTCTTCACCTCCATCTTCAGGAAAATCATCAATTCCCGGTTCTTCACCCGGATTCACGCCAATCACTTCATCCGAGCCAGTCAGCGAAGAGTCTACATTAATAGCCACTTTCAATGTGCTACCATCTCCAGTACCATCGCTTACCGGAACAAAGTCATATTTGATGACATTATGTACACCCGTTTTTACATCAAACCGCTCACTATAGTCTATCGCTTCTCCATCAATTGTACCCTTTAAAGTAACCGTCACAGAAGTGGTCTCCCCTCCAGGAGCGACCAAATACGCCTTACGTGTTTCCGAGCCCGGAATTTCCAGAGAATTGTCTCCAACAGTAATTGTTGTTACCACATCCTCACTCATCTTGCTCTTGAATTCCTCATCGTATTCCACCGAAAACATCATATTAGCGAGTTTACAGGTAATTGCAGGTACATCCACTATTTCATTTTCCTTAATTTCACAAGTAGTGGAACCTTTATAATAAGGTATATCAAAGCCGTTGGTTGGTGCTTCAGCAGAAGTCACTTCTACCGTACAGGTTCCTACTGCCAAAGAAACGATTTCAGGCATTTCGCTGTATTTCCATTGGTTTACCTTTTGCGACTGAGCATCATAAACCGTCACTATATAGTTACTGAAATCTGTGCCCGATTCTGCACGTGAACCTAAATACACGGTTTCCACTTCCGTATTTACTTCTGCTGTCATGGAAGCTAAATTCAGTTCTCCTTTTCCAGTGGATTGTCCTTCCATGACTTCACTATGACAAGCCGTGAAAGCTAACATACCCGCAAGCAGGGTCAAACAGATTAAAAAATATTTCTTCATATTATGTAGGCTTTTATTCGTAATTCAGTTTAATATCATCAATTCTCAAGACACTTCCAATATGAGAAGTTTGATTTTTACCTGCAATCTCCATTTCTACTTTAGTATTATATTCGGGAGAATCTGCCGTAGAAGATTTAAACACCATATAAATGGAAGATACTTTTTTATTCACGGAATATTCAAACGGTAACGTAATCGTTTTTCCTGCAGTTTCAGAAGCACCATTTGCTATTTCATTTGAGGCAAGCACAGCCCCATCTTCTGCTTTTAGCTCTATTTTCATATAGAATGTTTCCGATTTAACTGGACTATATTGATACCAAAAAGATAAAGAAGTCGGTCTACTAACAAAAGAGTGTCCTTCGGAGGCATGATCTCCATTATCATTAGCTGTGCCAATCCAAATTTCACCAGCATGAGCAGTTACAACTCCACCTGTGGGCACCGCCCAAGCACCGGTGGCTACAGTAGCTACCTGAATAGATTTTTCTCCATTTGCCTTATTAGAGGAAGACCATGAAACAGTAGGAAAAACCTTAAAATCAAGATTTGCTACTGTACATTCTGATAACATTGTCTTTTTACTATTAACAGCCCACCATATATCTGCTTCATTTTCATTCCATGGCAAATACCAATCACGATAATGAGGATTACCAAAAATATCTGCACTTACATTAAAGCTATGACTTGCCGTATGCCATTCCTCAAACCCCGCATTCCCCACTTGAGCCTTCGGTTCAGTAGTTATACCAAGTTCTTGGGAGAACGAAGCTACTTTTCCCCCACGCTTATACACCGCACGCAAAGTATAAGGAACACCCTTAGTTTCAGAAGCCCCTTCTCCCAGACCAGTCAATATGAACAATCCGGTTTCAGCATCATAAGACTGGTGAGGCCATACTATCCACTTCTCTCCCTCTTTATACTGAATTTCTACTGTAGAAGAAGAAATAGTACGCGATGCACGCGACTTGGCTGAAGCCGTTACCTGTAAATAGGCTTTAGTAGCCCACACATCCGCATCACCATTCTTTAAAGACAATGTCAGTTCCGGATCATCCACACGAACTTCTCCTTCAAAACGTTTGTTTCTATACTCTGCCTTAAACTTCACATTGGTTTCCGTATAATTCAATGGCATAGGATAGGTTAGCGTCACCGCATATTTATTGGCTTCTGCTCCAGGTTGTTGTATATTCACCTGTTTTGCAGTAAACTCCTGCCATGCGTTCATGAACATATACCAGAATGTCACCTGAGAAGGATCGCCTTCCAGATTTAAGGAAACAGTCATCGTATTGACTCCGTAAGGAACTGATTCTGGCAAAGTAATGGCAAAACCGTTATTGCGAGTAGTTACGTTCAACACCAAATCATCCGACACCTTAGTCAGCGCGTCCGTTGCCTTCAGTGTGAAGACATGAGTATCATTTCCGTCTGCCACACAATACAAATGAGAAAGCACATTCCAGAAGTCAATCAAGGCAATCTTATCATGATTAGCCCCCAGTCCCCTTGTTGACAATCCCAGTTCCGTGAGTTTCTGAGACTGCTCTTCAGTAAGCTTCATTAAATCCACTTTTTCCGGCCATCCCTGCGCTTTTAATGCCTCTGAAACCGTAGTCAGTTCACATTTAGAAAGTCCGGCAGGCGCATTCAAGTAAGCCTCCAGCTTATCAGACACCGTATCACCTTCCAGTACCTCCAGAGGCGTACCCGACTTAAATCCATAAGGAGTAAATACCGGAGGAGCCGCATTCAATGCTTCATCTGAAATATTGATGCTCACATTCTCTTCCGAAACCGGATTGTCGTTAAATATAATATTCAAAGAAGCCGTAGAGGCATCCACATCCATCGTCAAGCGATATTCATGCTTCACTTCGGCCGTAAAGTTTTTCGGATTTAAAGTTATTTTTTGAGAAATCCCCTCACGGGTCAGTTCCAAAAACAAGCTTAAGTCACCCGGAACAAAATACGCACCGCGTGTCTCGTCGGCTGTATAGGTCACTTTATTTCCTTTTGAAGAACTGACATACGCACTATAGGAAGAAAAATATTTTTTAAAATCATCCGTATAAGCCACAGATACTTTGGCTTTGTTAATGGTACATGTCACTGCAGCTTCAGCCGTCTCGTCCTTACGCACCTCTACATTAGTACTACCTAAGTAACTCAACGCATCAAAGCCTTCACTTTCCGCCTCACCATACGAAGCTGTAACGGTATAAGTGCCCACTTTCACAAATACCGGCTCAAATTTTTCAAAACTATCCCATGAATTAGAGACCTCTCCATCTGCCGACGCTATAGTCAGTGCAAAATCTTTGAGGTCAGGCTCCGTTACTTCTCCGGCAGCCCGCGACACATCGTCCGACAGACTCTGGTCAGTATTAACTCTCACATCGATGCGTCCTTTAAGTGAACTTTGGGCTTCGTCTTTCGCACACGATACCAGTCCCGCACACAATAAGGACAACAATCCATAATATACCTTTTTCATTTTTCCAAATTTCTACGAAAAGAAATCTATTTTCCGTGTGCAAAGTAACACCAATTCCCAAATCCTCACAAGGTCTATTTATTTTATTTTTGGCTGATTTTTAAAACCAGCAAAAGGAAAATGTCCAAATAGCCTTGATAATTAACTGAAAAGTAGCATTTTTACGACCGTTCAATGGTCTATTTTTAAAATATACCATTACTTCTTTTATCACACCTTTTCATATTTTTAATTTACCACCTACAGAAGCAGTTTATTTTTTCCCTATCTTTGGGCAACTTGAAACAAACAAGGAACCAAAAACTGCAACCACGCACCTTTTTTATGAAACACAAAATTCTTGCACAGTTTACAGGCATCTTTACATTTCTGATTCTAAGCATTTGTAATGTTCACGCACAATTTTCCGTAAAAGGTACACTCGTCGACTCACTGACGCATGAAAGCGAGCCTTATGCCACCATACGCATTACGCTCGACAAATCGCCGGAGAAACCGGTCAGAATGAATGTGACCGATGCAAAAGGAAAATTTCAGGAGAAGTTACCGCAAACCGGGAATTATACCCTGCAAATCACTTCGGTAGGAAAACGTACAGTGGTCCGCCGTTTTAGCATCACCAATAACCAGCGGGTGGCCGACCTGGGCACACTTTATACCTGCGATGATGCCCAAATGCTGAAAGGCGTGGAAGTAGTAGCCCAGAAACCCCTCGTAAAAGCGGAAATTGACAAAATTTCTTATAGCATAGAAGATGACCCTGACTCCAAAACCAATACCACCCTCGAAATGCTGCGAAAGGTACCACTCGTCACCGTCGATGGAGAAGACAACATACAAGTCAACGGATCCAGCAATTTCAAGGTACATGTAAACGGAAAGCCCAATACGCTGATGAGCAACAACCCGAAGGAAGTGCTCCGCAGTCTGCCAGCCAACTCCGTCAAGTCCATCGAAGTGATAACGGAACCGGGAGCCAAATACGACGCAGAAGGTATCGGAGGTATCCTGAACATCATTACGACCGATGCCAAAATGCAGGGATACAATGTTACGCTCGGAGCCAATGTCAATAACATGGGATTGTCGGGATATGGCTACGGAACAGTGCAGGTAGGAAAGCTTACCCTCACCGGAAATTACTCATACAACCATCAGAACCAGCCCCGCAGCCTTTCTGACAGCGAACGTGAAGATTTTACGTCTACCGACTACCGCCATCTGCTGACACAAGGTTCTTCCAAGAGTACAGGGAATTTCCAGTTTGGCAACATTGAAGGAAGTTATGAGATAGACACCCTGAACCTTATTACGTTTTCAGCCAATGTTTTTGGAGGGAAATTTGACACACACGGCGATTCGCGTACCATCATGAGCGACAATGACTGGAAGGAACGCTACAGTTACCAGACTCTCAACCGGTCGATCAGTCAGTTTGGAAACATCGGTATCAATGCTGACTACCAGCATTCTTTTAAACGGAAAGGAGAATACCTCACGTTGTCCTACAAGTTCAACAACTCGCCGAACAACAATGAAGCCGATACCGACTATGACGAAATGAAAGACGTGCCCTTCAACCTGCTTCACCAGTATTTCGACAACGATGCACATACGGCAGAGCATACGGCACAGGTTGATTATGTCAATCCGCTGAATGAAAAGCACTACATAGACGCCGGTATGAAATACATTTTCCGTGAAAACTACAGTGACAGTCAGTTTTTTCTGGAAAATGGCCAAGGCGAGATGGAAGCCAGCCAGGACCTTTCAAGCAAGTACCAGCAGGGACAGCACATCCTGGCAGCATACGCTGACTATCAGTTGAAATGGAAGAAATTCGGAGCAAAAGCCGGTGTACGCTACGAACATACGTTCATGGACGTGGAATACGACTATATGCCCGAACGCAATTTCAAAGCCGGATTCGACGACGTGGTTCCTACCCTGAATCTGTCTTATATGTTAGGTACAAGCGCTACCCTGCGTGCCAACTACAACATGCGTATCAACCGTCCGGGAATATGGTACCTCAATCCTTTCCGCGATACCAGCAATCCGACTTCCATCAGCTACGGTAATCCGGACCTGGACACGGAAAAGGCACACATTCTTGGAATGACCTTCAATACCTTCAGCGCCAAGTTCAGCCTGAATGCCAACCTTACTTATACGTTTACCAACAACAGTATTGAGCGCTACTCCTTCATGAACAATGGGGTACAGGAGAATACCTACGGCAATGTAGGCAAAAGCCAGCGCACACGCCTGGCTTTATGGATGAACTGGAATCCGGGCAGCACTACCCGCCTCTCACTCAATACCAGCGGAAGCTATTCTGACTACCAGAGCAAGGAACTGAACTCACACAACAGCGGATTTGCCGGTGAAGTGTTTGCCAACATACAGCAGACCATACCCTGGGAGCTGCGTCTCAGTTTCTATGGCGGCGGAAGCACTCCTTACATATCCCTGCAAGGAAAAGGTTCTTCCTTCTATTATTATGGCGTCAACCTGAACCGTTCTTTCCTGAAAGACAAACGGCTGAATATTTCACTTTTTGCCAGCAATATCTTCCAGAAGTACAACTCTTATAGCAATGAGGTGTGGACAGACACGTTCCGCTCATGGTCAAAAAACAGTTATCCCTCACGCAGATACGGCATCAGCATCAGCTGGCGGTTCGGTGAGTTGAAGACCCAGGTGAAAAAGACACAGCGTAGCATTACAAACGATGACGTAAAGGCAGGCGGAGACAACAAGAGTGGTGGAAGCATGCAATAAATAAAAAACAGAATAAAATGGAAAAAGAATTACCTAAAATAGACCTGCCCGAAGAGTGGCTGGTAGGTACCGGCATCAGCAAAGAGCTGTTAGGGCTGTACAGAAACTATCCGGTGCGCCTGAAATGCGAAATTTTCGTACTTTGTACTTCCGGAGAAGTGGAAGCCTCGGTCAATCTCAACAAGATAACAGTAGAGCCCAACGACTTTATCGTACTTACCCCAGGAAGTATCTTTCAGATAAACGACATCAAGGGAGACCTGAACATCTACTTCGGAGGATTCTCTTCTCAGTTTATGGAACACAATCTTCAGTCGCATTCTTTTCTGGATACGATGTACATCACACTGGGGCGTCCCGTTATCAATCTAAAGCCGGAAGGTGCCAAAATGATGGAGGAGTACATGCAGCTGCTTATCAAGATGTATGAATTCCTTCCGGAGAAAATCAGACCGGAAATTGCGACCAATCTGTATGCCGACATACATAAAGGTATATCCATCCTCTATCGGAACAAGACCGACGAAGTACATCCGTTATCAAAAAGTGAACTGATTTGCCGTAACTTTGCCCAGCTGGTCATGCAGCATTACAACCAGACACGAAACGTAGCCTGGTATGCCGAAAAGCTACAGATTACGCATGCGCATCTTTGCACTACCGTGAAACAGATTACGGGAAAGACCTGTGTAGACATCATTTCGTCCATGGTCATCATGGATGCCAAATCGCAATTGAAGTCTTCCCAGCTTTCCATTCAGAACATTTCCGACTCACTGAATTTTGCCAATGTATCGTTCTTCGGGAAATACTTCAAACGTTATGTAGGAATGAGTCCGTTAGAATACCGGAACAATGGATAAAACTAACCTGAAAAAAACGCACTTGCGTTTAAAGGAAAACGCCAAAGCGTTTGGATTAAAACGCACTTACGTTTAAAGGAAAACGCCAAAGCGTTTGAATTAAAACGCACTTGTGTTTTAGGTAAAACGCACTTGCGTTTCAATCAAAACGTACTTGCGTTTTAGAGCAAACGTACTTGCGTTTTTTAGCGTCCTGAAAAAGCCCATGAAAAGATATTGTTTTTTACTCATTTTCAGCCTGATAGAAATTACCTTACAAGCCGCTTCGAATATCCGGATTACTCCCGTTCCTTCCCTGCCCCAGCTTCCGGTAAGTGCCATACACCGCATTTTTCAGGACAGCGAAGGACTGATGTGGTATGGCACAGTGAACGGTCTTTGCTGCGATGACGGATACCAGATTAACGTCATCCGTTCCGACATCAATACGCCGGGACTGCTGAATGACAATACCATCCAGTGCATTGCCGAAGGAGAACCGGGAAAAATCTGGTTTGGTACCGACCATGGAGCCTACATGCTGGACAAAACCAGCAGACAGGTTACACCGTTGGACGCTGAACGGCTACAGACAAGTTTTATCTACAGCATACGGAAAACATCCGACGGGGCTATGTGGATAGCTACGGGGCATAAACTGCTGAGATACAACACTGAGGGGAAATTACAGAAAACCTACCTGCTATACGACCATGAAGGAAAACCCTCATGGATGGCCGGTTTCTGCGAAAGCCGGCAGAAACAGATTCTGATTACCGTAGGAAGGGAAGGTATCTATCGCTACGATAAAAAGACAGACACTTTTACCCGTTATGCCAATCCGCCTTCAGGACGAAACCTGACCTGCATCGTTCAGGACCGTACCCGTAATTATTTCTGGGTAGGCACCAGTTCCGACGGTCTGTTGCTCTTCGACCCTTCCGCACCCAAAGATTCCATCTATACCTACTCTCCACTTCCCGTAAATCCGATGGGAGAAGCAGAAGGAGACATCTTATACCTGGAGCAGGATAACCGCGAAGGAATTCTCTGGATGACTACCAGAAGTTCTCTGATAGCCATGCGCTACGATGAAGCCCGCCGCTGCTTGCGCCAGACGGATTTTCGTCTGCCGGCTGAATATGGAAGCATGCTGAATGAAATTTACCAGGACAAAGACGGTAATCTCTGGGTCGCCTCTTTTGACGGGAAAAGTTTCATTATCCATTTCACGGAAAACGCTCCGGAAGAATTTTCCCTGCCAGCTCTGCCACAGCGGGTCCGCTTTCAACCGGCCATCATGGCCCTCTGCGATGCAGGAGAAGGCAAGATGTGGATATCACAGGAACGGACGGGACTCGGGCTGTACGACCTGTCCAACCATACAGTCAGTCTCTACCACGACTTCTCCGCGCTGAAAACGCTTTCGCTCGGCTCCATCAAGCAAATGAGCGAGGCCCGGAGAGAAGGAAATGTATGGATGATACCTGAAGGGCGCAACCTTATCTATGAACTCGGACGGGAAGGTATGCAAATGAAGCATTTCCGCACCCTGAGCCTTCCAGAAAAGGCTAAAAGGCATTTTACCCAGACTTACGAGGACCGTAACGGCACACTCTGGGCAGGTACCAACAACGGGCTGTTTGCTTTTTCTCTGCACAACAACCAATGGCATACGGTCTGCGATACATTAGGACTGATAAGTGCCATCAAGGAAGACAAGCAGGGAAATCTATGGATTGGAACACTGAATAAAGGGCTTTACCAGTTGTCTCCCAAGAGGGAATGCCGAAAGATTCTTTCTCCTCTCTCTATCACCTGCCTGAGTGTGCAGGAAGACAGCCTCATCTGGATGGGCACGCAGGAAGGAGGAGTCTATGCCTTGAATGTGCAGACAAAAAAACTGACGGATCATACCCGACTATGCGAACTGAACGGAAACATTGTCAACCAGCTGGAATTTGACGTATACGGCCATCTGTGGATAGACACCAACCAGAAACTGATAGAGTATAACCCGAAGAATCATTCGTTCTCCACTTATCTTACTACCGACAATTCCATGCTGCTCCGCCGGTTCATCCCTACAGCCATCTGCAAGGGAGATGACGGACGAATCTATTTCGGAGGTATCCCGGGAATTTGTGCGGTAACTCCTTCTGCCCGGCTTGATCAGGACAGCAAGAACATTCCGACATTTATCACCGGAGTGTACGTCATGGGCAAACTCATAGCGAACGGAAATTCTCTGACACTTCAGCCGGACGAATATGATCTGGACATTCATTTTTCATCTCTTGACTACCTGAATGCCCGCAAAATACGTTATGCTTATCGTCTGGCCGGACTGGATAAGGAATGGAACTACACCACCGTAGGGCAACACACCGTCAGTTACAAACACCTGCCCCACGGAAACTACGTATTCGAAGTGAAAGCAACCGACGGGTATGGAATATGGAGTGAAAAAATCACACGGCTTCACATTGAGCGTCTGCCGGCCTTCTACCAGACGAGGTGGGCCATTACCTTCTATATATTGGTAGTGATAGCCGGAATCTTTGTCGGACTTCGTTTCTACCTCCGCCGGATGAAGCTGAAAAATGAAGAATTGTATGCCGACAGCGCGGAATTGATGAAGATGCGTTCCTACCTGGATGAAAAGCCTGTTCCACAAACTGAAGTCCGTATTTCAGAAATAGAATTTGCCAAACTGGATGAAATTTTACTGAAAAATATCCTGAAAGCCGTGGAAGAAAGCCTGAGCGAAGCCGACTTTGACGTACAGCATCTGGCAGAAAAAGTCAACATGTCACGCTCTACATTGACCCGCAAGCTCAAGGCCATTACGGGGCTTACTCCATTAGAGTACATCCGTCGCGTGAAGATGCAGCATGCCTGCCGCATGTTGAAAGACCCTCATACCACCGTGAACGAAGTGGCCCTGGCATTAGGCTATTACAACCGGAAATATTTTACTTCCTGCTTCAAGGAAGAGTATGGTATCACTCCCAGCGAGTATCAGAAGGAACAGGAAAAGAGGGGTACATCTGCGTCAAAAGAGGGATAAAAATAAATCAAAACGCCCCCTGAAGCATTTCATACCGCTCTTTGGCGCATTCTGTTCTCCTGCTCTAAAAAGAATCTCTTTACATTTGAACCATCAACCTTTGTATTCAGATTTAACGAAAAACAAACTTGTTCAACATGAAAAAAGAGATTTTATTTCTTGCTGCACTGGCCACTTGTTTGTCTTCCTTCGGTCAGACTTTTGAAAAGACCGCTCAGGGAGGAAAGTTCCAGACTGCACAACCCACATTGAACGGGGAAGTGATTTTCTACTCTCCTTCTATTGTGCGCATCGTAAAGTATCCTTCGGCTGAAATGCCCGAAAAGAAAAGTTATCCGGTCATCAAGACTCCGGAAAAGGTAGAAATCTCCTACAAACAGAATGGAAACACGGTATGCATGACCTCCGGAAAAATGACAGTGACACTCGACGTGGTTACCGGAAAGGTGACTTATACCGACCTGAAAGGGGAAACACTGTTAAAGGAAAAAGTGGAAGGTACCAATTTCATTCCGCGCAAGGACGTAAACCGTGACGCATTTACCGTCAGCCAGGCATTCAGCCTTGAACCGGAAGAAGCTATCTACGGATTAGGACAACGCCAGAGCGGAGCCATGAACCACCGCAACCAGCAAATTCACCTGTCAAACGGCAATACCAATATCTGTATCCCCTATTTCACATCTGAAAAAGGATATGGCGTGTACTGGGATAATCCAGGCATCTCCGACTTCAGCGACACTCCGTATGAAACGTCTTTCTCTTCACAGGTAGGACTTTGCTCTGACTATTATTTCTTGTACGAAGACGGCACACAGGATGGCGTAATTGCCTGCCTGCGCGACTTGACCGGAAAGGCTACCATGTTCCCGCTTTGGACCATGGGATACTGGCAGTGCCGCGAACGCTACAAAAGCCCGGACGAACTGTGCGGGGTGCTCGATAAATACCGGGAGCTCAAGGTACCTATCGACGGTATCGTACAGGACTGGCAATACTGGGGATGTGACTCCAACTGGAATGCCATGAAGTTCATGAATCCACGCTACATCAACAAGATGGACGACAAGGAAGCACTCCGTTACCTTCCGAATGGAGAAGACAAAAACGCACGCTATCCGGAACCCCGCTTCAAAAGCCCGGAAGAGATGGTGGAATACGTACATAAGAACAATGCTCACCTGATGATTTCCGTATGGGCCAGCTTCGGACCGTGGACTGACCAGTACAAAGAACTCGACAAGATGGGGGCCTTGCTGAAATTTGAAACATGGCCTCCGAAATCGGGTGCACATCCTTACGATCCGTTCAATAAAGATGCCCGCGACCTGTACTGGCGTTACCTCAGTCACCTGCATAAAATGAACATCGATGCCTGGTGGACCGACTCTACAGAACCTGACCATCTGAACCCGAAAGAAAGCGACTTCGACCTGATGACAGCCGACGGTTCTTTCCGCTCCGTACACAATGCGTTCCCGCTGGACCACAACCGGGGTATCTATGAACACCAGCGTGCCGTGTCGGACGATAAACGTGTGTTCCAAATGACACGTTCAGGTTACCTGGGTCAGCAGCACTACGGTGCCCTGAGCTGGAGTGGCGACGTGGTATCAAGCTGGGATGTACTCCGCCAGCAGATTCCGGCCGGATTGAACTACACGCTTTGTGGTATCCCGTTCTGGAACACCGACTTAGGAGGCTTCTTCGGATGGGAATACAACAATGACTGTACTAACGTTGCTTATCAAGAACTGCATGTACGCTGGTTCCAATGGGGCTGCTTCATGCCATTGATGCGTAACCACTGCTCATCACCGATGATGAATGAAATTGACCTCTTCGGTAAAGAAGGCGACTGGGCTTATGATGCACAGAAACGTATGATTGAACTTCGCTACCGTCTCTTACCTTATATATACAGCTTAGACGGAGCAGTAGTACAGGAAGACGGCACCATGATGCGCCCGCTGGTAATGGACTTTGCCAACGACCGTAAAGCTATCCTGCTGGACGATGAATACATGTTCGGTAAAAACATCTTAGTATGTCCGGTAACAGAACCGCTTTACACCAAGAAAGTAGAAGGCAACAAGGGAGTTACTACCGTGCCCGACGTAGCTAAAGCTTCTGCTCCGGTTAAAGTCTACCTGCCCAAAGGTTCGCAATGGATTGACTTCTGGACTAACAAAACCGTAGAAGGCGGTCAGGAAATCCAGCGAGAATGTCCGGTTGACATCCTGCCACTTTACATCAAGGCGGGAAGCATCCTTCCGCTCGGTCCGAAAGTGCAGTACGCCACTGAAAAGAAATGGGATAACCTGGACATCTGTGTTTATCCGGGAGCCAATGGCGAGTTCGTGCTCTACGAAGACGAGTTTGATAACTACAACTACGAAAAGGGTATGTTCTCTACCATCAAGTTCAGCTGGGACGATGCCTCACGCACACTGACCATCAGCGACCGCAATGGTGAATTCCCGAAGATGCTGAAACGCCGCAACTTCCGCATCACGCTGATGCAGCCTGGCAAGCAATCTGCTGAAACCGTCATGGTTAAAGCTGACAAGAAAGTAGCTTATTCAGGTAAGAAGCTGGTAGTGAAACTGTAATATGATTACCCATAAAAAACGGGATACTTCATTATTGAGGTATCCCGTTTTTTTATGCATTAAATTAATCAGTCTTCCGGCAGCTCTACCACACCGAGCTTTTTCTTTCCGTCCATCTTGACGGACAAAGGTTTTTCAAACCGTACCCAGCGCAGGTATTTGGTTTCTTCTACCGCCGGCATGCTGTCGAGCAAGGCCTGGTTGTAGATACCGTCGTTCATATAGGCATTGATGGTAAAGTATCCCACCCCGAAAGAAGTCAGATTCTGGAAGAAGTGGGTTCCCTGACTGGGGTCTACCCGATAATTGGTCAGTCCGGCTTCCACAATGATGCGGGCAGCCGAAATGTTGGGCCATTTCACCGGAATGCCCAACCACGTATCGCTGCTTCCCCAGCGTCCGGGGCCGACCAGTATGTAGTGTTTCCCTTCATCGAGGAAACGACGGTTGAGTTTCTCAATGTCATAAGCAATCAACTGGTTATTGGATGCAGAATAACCTTCTGTCTTGACATAAATGACATCCTGAATATCGTCCATCACTCCATGTCCCAGTGAATTTTCACTCTTTAGCAGCAGTTTTTCGTCTGGAATCACACTCAAGTCCTCCTCCAGTCCGGCTTTCACGTCAATCATCGGGCGAATCTGCAACAGATAGAACACGCCGCTCTTGGTACGGGCATCAAAATTGACGGCAAACTCGATTTCTACCGGACGGCGCATTTCACCCTGACCGTATTTCTGTGCCAGTTGCAGGATACGGGCCAGAGGGAAGACATCGTGCTGAAGGATGTTGGCAAAGGTTATCAGCTTGCGGCCGCCGGGATAAATACCATCACGTATCACCATGTCGTACGGATCGTAAGTGGAAGCTATGAAGTTCAAGGCTCCGTCGGCCTCAGCATCTTTTACGTGGAGCTTCAACAGGTTGAATCCATCGTCGAGCGAGAAATTCTGTCCTAAGTTCTTCAAGTCGAGGGCATAGAAGCGAGTCTGTGTTTCACGCAGGGCGATTTCCATTTCGCTGGTCTGAAGTACTTGTGTAGGATGGTAAGGGCATACACGCAAGGTCAATCCACCGTCGACAATGTATTTTCCTAATCCCAAAGCCAGACTAACGGTTCCTTCTTCGGCCAGTTCGTCATTGATGGGGTAATAGTTGATGGAACGGGCCACACCGGAAATGACCGGATAATAGCGGTCGCCATACTGGGTGCCGACTACTTCCTGCAGGATGACGGCCATTTTCTCCTGGTCAATCACGTTGCTGGTAGCCTGCATGTAGGCTTTACTATCCTTATAATATACGGATGCATATACTCCCTTAATGGCATCGCCTAACATACGGAGCATTTCGTACTTATCGTCCAGATAGGGAATCATGTAAGTGGAATAGATTCCGGCAAAGGGTTGGTAATGGGAGTCTTCCAACAGACTGGAGGAACGGATGGCAATCGGTGCCTTCACCGCATCGAAGAAAGCAAAGAAATCCTCTACCAGCCGGTCGGGCAACTTGGCACGAAGGAAGGCACGGAGAATCACGTCGTCGGCCGCATCGCTCAGGGCTATCTGGTACAACTGGTTGGAGTCCATAAACTCGTCGAATATATCGGTACAGAGGACTACGGTTTTCGGAATCATGACGGAGGCATTCTCAAACTCATCGAACTCTGTATGGCGTTTTACCATGTTGTCTATGAAAGCCAGGCCGCGTCCCTTTCCTCCCAACGAACCATCACCGATACGGGCAAAATTGGAATAACGGTCGAAGCGGTCGCGCTGGAACACGGCTACCACTCCCTGATTCTTCATCTTGCGGTATTTCACGATGGCTTCGAAAATAATCTGTCGGTGTGCATCAATATCCTGAAGAGATTCCCACGTAATCTGCTTCAAGAATTCGGCTACCGGGAAAATAGCACGCGAATACAGCCAGCGCGAAATATGGTTGCGGCTGATATGATAAAGGAAAGACTCGGCAGGAATAGCAAATATCACATTTTGCAGTTCCTTCAGGTTATGGATACGGGCCACTTCCTTCATGGTATGAGGGTCGCGGAAAATAAAGTCACCGAAACCGAAGTTGTCTGACACCGCCTCACGAAGGTCGATATTCATCTTCTTGGAGTTCTTATCAATGAATACGGCATCCAGCTCCGGTGCATAGCAGCGATTGCTTTCCTCAGCTGACTGAAGGATAAGAGGAATAAACGGATCGCGTTTGCGGACTTCACGCAGCAGGGTTACACCAGCCTGCGGGTCATTGACACCACCGTGAGGGAAACGGGCATCGGAAATAATACCGAGCACGTTGTTCTGGTACTTATTATATAGTTCCGTAGCTTCTTCGTAAGAACGGGCCAATACGATTTTAGGACGCCCACGCATACGAAGGGTACGCTGGTGCTCGTTCAAAGCTTCTGTAGCAAACTCCTGGCTCTGGCGGAGAACAAACTTATAGAGGTTGGGCAATACGGAGGAATAGAAGCGGATGGAATCTTCCACCAACATGATCATCTGTACGCCGACTTCCTTGATGTCATGCTCCAGGTTCATCTTGTCTTCTATCAGCTTGATGATGGACACCAGCAGGTCGGTATTTCCCAACCAGCAGAACACATACTCAAAGATGCTCAAATCTTCATGTTCCATTCGTTCCTTGATGCCATGCGAGAAAGGTGTCAATACCACCAGCGGAAGATGCGGATATTCCTTTTTAATATCGCGGGCAATGTCGAAGGTATCGCTATTGTCAGAGCCCGGCATACAGATAACCAGGTCGAACATGGTGTTGCGCAACTGCTCCCAGGTTTCTTCTGCCGTAGAGACCTGCGTGAAACGAGGAGGATAGCGCAAACTCAGGTTCATATATTCATTGAAAATCTTTTCGTCAATGCGACCGTCATCTTCCAGCATGAACGCATCGTAGGGATTGGCCACCAACAATACATTGAATATACGCTTTGTCATCAGGTTGGCAAACTGCGTATCCTTGAAATACAGCTGACGGAGTTTAATTCTTAGTTTGGTGAGCATGGTATCTTCTTTTAAAGCTTATATTACAGAAACAAAATTCGGAATTTCACACGATTTTTGCAAATCTTTCTTGAGAGTTGGTAAAAAACTAACAAAATTCAACCTAGAGTTCAAATTTTCGGGTAAAACTCTTTGACGATACAGGTAATTTTCTATCTTTGCATATACAAAATATTTCATTTTGTCAGACCTTAAATTATTTGATTATGGACATTAATAAAATCATGTCATCACTGGAAGCCAAGCATCCAGGTGAATCTGAGTACCTTCAGGCAGTCAGGGAAGTATTGCTTTCTATCGAAGATATTTACAATCAACACCCCGAATTTGAAAAGGCAAAAATCATTGAACGACTGGTAGAACCGGATCGTATCTTCACATTCCGTGTGACATGGGTAGACGACAAAGGT
>ULMB01018190.1_pt1 | contig 46800 bp, 27 predicted proteins | sample 1951571 | NCBI WGS metagenome assembly ULMB01 (sample SAMEA4835542, study PRJEB28245) | human gut metagenome | biome: gut microbiome; material: fecal sample | place: Denmark | collected 2008 | reverse complement strand
GCTATGCGCCCGCCGCTGAGTCCCTTGGCAAAATAGTCGTTGGTCTCGCCCTCGAGCTTGAAGCTTACACCGCTTACGAGGAATGCTCCGAAACTTTGTCCGGCACTGCCCTTAAACTTTATGTTGATTGTTGAGTCGGGTAGTCCGTCGTATCCGTACTTCCCGGCAATCATACCGCTGAGCATCGTTCCAACAGCGCGGTCGGTGTTCTTTATGGCGTAATCTAGGTTTACCTCCTCTTTTTCCTCTATGGCTTTCTGCGCCGAGCGTATTATCTGACGGTCGAGTATGTTACCGAGGTCGTGAATCTGGGCCGTAGTGTGATACAGCGAGCAGTTGCCGCTCTCACGGTTGAGCAGACGTGTGAAGTCGAGCATAGACGGCTTGCTGCCCTTCTCAACCTCTTTCCTGACAATCAGTTCGGTGTGTCCGACGATGTCGTCGAGCCTTGTATATCCCATTTCGGCCAGATACTCGCGCACCTCACGTGCGAGGAAGGTGAAATAGTTAACAAGATATTCATATTTTCCGATGAAGTTCTTGCGCAGTTCGGGGTTCTGTGTGGTTACGCCGAGCGGACACGTGTTGAGGTTGCACTTGCGCATCATGACGCATCCAAGCACAATGAGTGCCAGCGTTCCAAAGCCGAACTCCTCGGCACCGAGCAGCGCCATGAGCACAACGTCGCGTCCGGTCTTAAGCTGTCCGTCCACCTGCAGGCGCACCTGACCGCGCAGTCCGTTCTTTACGAGCGTCTGCTGTGTCTCGCTTATGCCTATCTCGGGCGATATTCCGGCAAAGCGCATGCTCGATGCTGGCGATGCTCCCGTGCCTCCCTCGGCACCGGAGATGACTATCAGGTCGGCCTTTGCCTTGGCTACGCCGGCTGCAATGGTGCCCACGCCGCTCTCGGCAACGAGCTTCACGCTTATGGCTGCCTTGGGGTTGACGTTCTTCAGGTCGAATATCAGTTGGGCAAGATCCTCAATAGAATAGATGTCGTGGTGAGGCGGAGGAGAGATAAGCGATATGCCGGGTATAGAGTGGCGTGTCTTGGCTATAATCTCGTTCACCTTAAATCCGGGCAACTGTCCGCCTTCGCCGGGCTTTGCGCCTTGTGCCACCTTTATCTGAAGTTCTTCTGCATTGACAAGATATTCGGTTGTTACGCCGAAACGGCCTGAAGCAATCTGCTTGGTCTTGCTCGACAGCGAAATCCCGTCGTATTTTGAGTGGAAGCGCTCGTTGTCCTCGCCGCCCTCGCCCGTGTTAGAACGTGCGCCGAGCTTGTTCATAGCAAGAGCTATAGCCTCGTGTGCCTCGCGGCTCAACGCACCGAAACTCATGGCGCCTACGACAAAATGCTTGACGATGCTCTCTACAGGCTCCACCTTGTCTATGTCTATCGGATTGCGTTTGAAGTCGAGGAAGTCGCGTATGAATATAGGCGCATCTTTCTCATCTACAAGACGCGTAAACTCTTTATATTTCTTATAGCTGCCCATGCGCGTGGCAAGCTGAAGGGTTGATATGGTCTCAGGGTTCCACGCATGCTTTATTCCGTCCTTGCGATAGTGGAAAAGTCCGTAGTTGGGCAGGAAGTCGGTGCATACCGTCTTTGCGAATCCGGCGTCGTGCATGGCGATGGCGTCGCGCGCGATGGTCTCAAGTCCGATGCCGCCTATGGTTGATGTCTCCGTGCCGAAATATGTCTTCAGCAGACTCTCTGACAGTCCGATGCTCTCAAATATCTTTGCTCCGCGGTATGAACGGATTGTGGATATGCCCATCTTTGCCATTATCTTGAGCAGGGCTTTCTTCACGGCCTTGATATAGTTGGCCTCGGCTGTCTCATAGTTTTCCTGCACCTTGCCGCGCTTAACGAGATCGTCGAGTATGGCGAATGTCATGTACGGGCACAGAGCAGAGGCTCCGTAACCGAGCAGCAGGGCTGCGTGCATGGTCTCGCGTATCTCTCCGCTCTCAACGATAAGGGCGGTCTGGACGCGCTTGCCCACTGATATCAGATAGTGGTGAACGGCACTCACAGCCAGCAGCGACGGTATGGCAGCATGAGTCTCGTCGATGTCGCGGTCGGTAAGTATGATATAGTTGTAGCCGTCGTCAACGCTGCGCTCTGCCTGCTTGCAAAGGTTGTCGAGAGCCTCGCGCAGTCCGTCTTCTCCCTTTGCGCACTCGAAGAGTATCGGCAGCTTCACGGTATTGAAGCCCTTGTAGCGTATGTTGCACAGAATGTCGAGCTGGGTGTTGTTAAGTATCGGGTGAGGCAGACGCACCATCTTGCAGTTTGTCTCGTCTGGAATCAGTATTCCGGTGCCCACACGGCCGATATACTCCGTCAGCGACATTACGAGATTCTCGCGTATCGAGTCGATGGCGGGGTTGGTAACCTGTGCAAACTGCTGGCGGAAGTAGTCGAAGAACACCTGCGGACGGTCGCTCAGCACCGCAAGAGGCGTGTCGTTGCCCATTGACGCGGTGGGCTCCTGACCGTTGACACACATTGGTATTATGGTGTTTTCGATGTCTTCCTCGCCGAAACCGAACATCAGTTCGCGGCGCACAAGATTGTCAACGGCGTTGCTCACCTTACGTCCGCTCTTCAGCTTTTCGAGCTGTATGCGGTTGGTCGACAGCCACTGGCGGTACGGATGTTCTGCAGCCAGACGCTCCTTTATTTCTCCGTCATAATATATTTTGCCTTCCTGCGTATCGATGAGCAGTATCTTGCCCGGCTGCAGGCGGCCTTTCTCGGCTATCTCAGACGGTTCGAAGTCCATGACGCCCACCTCTGACGCCACAACCATCATGTCGTTGCGGGTTATTGTGTAACGTGCCGGACGCAGACCGTTGCGGTCGAGCATTCCGCCGGCATAGCGGCCGTCGCTGAAGAGCAGCGCCGCCGGACCGTCCCACGGCTCCATCAGTATTGAGTGATACTCGTAGAAGGCTTTCAGGTCTTCTGATATGGGGTTCTTGTCGTTGAAGCTCTCGGGCACCATAAGCGCCATGGCATGTGGCAACGACAGACCGCTCATGACAAAGAACTCAAACACGTTGTCGAGACTTGCCGAGTCGCTCATGCCCGGCTGTATTATCGGTGATATGTCTTTTATGCTTCCCAGCGCCTCTGAACTAAGCACACTCTCGCGCGCCTGCATCCATCCGCGGTTTCCGCGTATGGTGTTTATCTCGCCGTTGTGACACAACAGGCGGAACGGCTGCGCAAGGCTCCATGTAGGAAATGTGTTAGTAGAAAAGCGAGAATGGACAAGTGCCAGTCCGCTGGTAAAGTAGTTGTTTGTCAGGTCGGGAAAATACTGGCGCAGCTGGAGGCTCGACAGCATACCCTTATATATAATGTTCTTGCTCGACAGCGAGCAGATGTAGAAGTCTTTGTTCTTAACACGACGCTCAATGCGCTTGCGGATAAGATACAGCGTGCGCTCGAAGTAAGACACACGGTTGTCCGTAACGCCGGTAACAAACAGCTGCTTTATGTCAGGCTCGCTAGCCAGTGCCGTCTCGCCGAGGCAGTCGGGATTTGTCGGAACGTTGCGCAGGTGCATAAGCGACAGTCCCTCGCGCTCTATCTCCTCAATCATTATGCTCAGTATGTCCTGCTGCTGAGCCTCATCCTTAGGCAGGAAGACGAGTCCCGTTCCGTATTTTCCCTTTTCCGGAACCGGTATTCCCTGCAAGAGAATAAACTCATGAGGTATCTGCAACATTATTCCGGCTCCGTCGCCTGTCTTGTTGTCGGCACCCTCGGCACCGCGGTGTCGCATGTTCTCGAGCACCTTCAGGGCGTTGTCAACAAGTTCATGGCTCTTGTTTCCATGTATGTTGACAACCATGCCCACGCCGCATGCGTCATGCTCGTATTCCGCATTATACAATCCTTTTCCCATAATTAATTGCCTTTAAGTTAATCTAAAAAACCAAATACTTAGCAAAGTGTTTGCAAAAATACAAAAATACTTTCTTTCTGAGAACATTTATTCAAAATAAATTCGACATTTTTTCACCAATAAATTAACGACACTTACAATTAGGCAAAATAACACCCATAAATCACGCATCTGTTAAGCAAAATCCAGAACGTTCATTACAAGTTGGAATAAAACCTCAAAAAGTACATTTATGCAAAATGCTTTCAATAAAGAAAGCACGGCAACCTGATGATAAATGAAAAATAAAATTGATGCTGCTATAAGCAATTTGTAATAAAAATAAGGAAACAAAATTGGTTCATTTTGGTTCAAATCATTCTTTGCATCAATTTTTTTATAAAAAAAATAATATTTTTGCAGACACTAAACGTCAATAAGACAAACTAAATGGATACAAAATACACCGAAATAGAGTGCCTTAAACTTGAAATTGAAAAGAGGATGGGTAAGCCGTTGAAATCGCCGACCGACTTCAATCAACTTTCGCTGAGACTACAAAAGGAACTGAAAGAAGAGATTAGCATCTCTACAATAAAGCGAATATGGGGATACGTAGAGGCAAAGCACAACACACGATACACCACCTTATCAATACTCAGCCGCTTTATAGGATACATCGACTGGTATGACTTCTGTTTGTCGCTAAGACGTAGAAACATCATGGAACGCGACGCCATGCCGGAAAAACAGATCCGCACAGCAAGCCTTAAGACGGGCGACAAAATAGAACTGGGATGGGCTCCCGACTGCACTTGCGAGATAGAATACATAGGCGACAGCTGTTTCCGCGTGGAGGAATCGTCAAACAACAAACTCTGCAAAGGCGACACTTTCAAGACACTTATATTCAATCTGAACAAACCGCTGTACGTGTCGGAACTAGAACACGGCGACAGCAAGCAGTGTACTTACATAACAGGAAAGGACAACGGACTGACAACTCTGCAACTTACAATCGGACAGTCAGACGCCAAGGCAAAATAACAACCTGTAAGACAAAACCGCGCAAAAGCAGCGACTGCATAACACGGACATACAAACGATTAATACGTTCTGAACCGTTATGAACCAAACTGCATGCGCATTATCTTTATATTTATTTATATTTTTGCAGAACAAGAGACGAATAAATGTCAAATACAGAACAAAAAACAACACATGAACGTAAAAAAGATATAGAGGTTAATAAATTTAGGAAATGTTTTTTAATAGTTTAGTAAGACTTGTTTTAACCGATGTTCTTTAGACCGTGAGGCCTGAGGAACATCTTTTTTATGAACCTACGCAACGGCCAGCCAACAATGGCGCACATAATAACCAGGGTCTTGCCTATCGTCTTGTAACATTATTATATAATAATAGGTGCAGCTGCAGCGCACAAAGGCAAGCTTGAGTAAACATAAAGCAGGAAAAAGACCGCTTGAAGTCAACCAAATTGGTCCTTCCGCAATTTAATTGAAGCCTAGTTCACTAAACACCATCTTATAACATTTATAACATAACGCAAAGAGACTATTTCAACTAAATTGCGGAAGAACCACAAAATTCAGGAAAGGGTTACGACAAAACAACGCAAAGAGATTTTCGGAAGAAACTCGTCACTCGTCACACAGGCGCATAACATTCTGATGGACAAGCTGTTACGGTGTGACGAGTTGAAACTGCAACTCGTCACATTAAAGGCAGAAAAGCCCGAAGGTGACGAGTCTGTCAGACAACTCATCACGCCATAACACATTGACAATCAGCGCAATAGACAGAAATGTGACGAGTGATGAGTTTTTGCCGAAACATTTTCGGCATTCTTCACCTGCTTATCCGTGTGCATTTCGACATACAACAAACTACAGACGACAATAGCTGTACAGATGACCGGAAAACATAATACGGACGAGAACGGCTATGCTTATACGGAATCAAGACAGCATATACGGCACAACGGGCTATTTTACGTCAAGCGGTTAATTTATAAAAGCTGCCCTTTCGCACGACAAAAGGACACGTTTCGGCATGCAAAAGCTGGCATATTGAAACATGAAAGGACACATACCGCAATGCGGCATATATAGCTCACTGCAAATAAAAACTGATAAACGGGGACTAAAAAGGCACGGAACAAAACGCATCAGCAGACGTAAGGGCATAAAAAAAGGACTCCGCTGAGTCCCTGTCTTTTGTTAACCTTAAATCTAATACTATGAAAAACACAGTGCAAAGATATGAAAGTTTTAACCAAATTGATATCTAAATATGATAAAATATTTACAAATAGGCAGTTTTATTGACATAAATCAACAAAACTGCCTATTAAAATCAATTATTTCTTATAGTTTTTCAAACCAGTGTTGAGGAAGTCGGTGTAATGGCCGATATTCTCGTCATAGCTGTAAGAACCTGCAACAGGCATACCCTTGTTGTCGAGAATAACATAGAACGGCTGTGCATTTGCACCGAACTTGCTGCGCTGCAGATAGCTCCACTTGTCACCCACGGTGCGGAGCTTGCGCTTACGTCCGTTCTCAACCACCTCGATAGGCTTGTCAAGCGGCTGCTTGTCGTCTACATAAAGTGAGATGAGGATGAAGTCGTTGTTGAGCTTGTCGGCTACCTGAGGATCGGTCCATACGGCTGCCTCCATCTTACGGCAGTTGACACATCCGAATCCTGTGAAGTCAACAACAACAGGCTTGCCCTCAGCTGCAGCTGCTGCCATGCCCTGCTCGTAGTCCTTATACTTAGGCTCAACTTCGTTGTGATAGAGGTTGAAGTCCTGAGTGTTGATAGGAGGAGCAAATGCGCTGACTGCCTTACAGGGAGCACCCCAGAGGCCCGGGATAAGATATACTGTGAACGCAAGCGAAATCATACCGAGCACGATGCACGGAACAGGCATTGCATCTGTGTTGCCCTGGTCGCTCGGGAACTTGAGCTTGCCGATAAGGTAGAGGCCGAGCATGCCGAAGATGATGATCCAGAGAGCGAGGAACACTTCGCGGTCGAGCAGTCCCCAACCGTAAGCGAGGTCGGCTACAGAGAAGAACTTGAGGGCGAAAGCCAGCTCAATGAATCCGAGCACGATCTTGATGGTGTTCATCCAGCTGCCTGACTTAGGAGCCTGCTTGAGCCATGTGGGGAACAGGGCGAAGAGTGTGAACGGCAGAGCCAGTGCGATGGCGAAGCCGAGCATACCGATGGCAGGACCTGCGATGCTGCCAGATGTGCTGACCTCAACGAGCAGGAAGCCGATGATAGGACCTGTACATGAGAACGAAACGAGTGTAAGCGTGAACGCCATGAGGAAGATGCTCAGCATACCGCTCGTTGACGATGCCTTGTTGTCAACCTTGTTAGTCCATGATGAAGGCAGAGTGAGCTCGAACCAGCCGAAGAACGACAGGGCAAACACTACCAGCAACAGGCAGAAGAATATGTTGAACACGGCGTTGGTGGCCAGCGCGTTGAGCGAGCTTGCACCGAAGATGGCCGTGATGGCAAGTCCGAGGGCAAGGTAGATAACGATGATAGAGATACCATAGGTTATGGCGTCGCGTATACCCTTCTTCTTATCCTTTGTACGCTTCAGGAAGAAGCTTACGGTCATAGGTATGATAGGCCATACGCAAGGAGTGAACAGAGCCACGAAACCTCCGACAAGTCCCATCAGGAAGATATATATCCAAGAGCGGCTTGAACCTGTGTCGCCGCCGTTGAAGTTCTGCAGTTCGTCGATAACAGGCTTCCAGAGGTCGCCCTGTGCGTTTACAGCGGCTGTGTCAGTCTGCAGCGAGTCGGCTCCTGCCATTGCTGCTGCGGCTGTTGTGTCTGTAGCCTCAGCCTCGGTAGTTTCCTCTGCTTCAGGAGCGTCGGCAGGTCCTTCGCCGTTGAATGCGAACTCAACCTGTGTGGGCGGGATACAGTTTTCGTCGTTGCATGCGCCATACTCAAGATATCCGCTTACTTTGTATGTCTTGCCGACAATCTTGAATTTCTGCACGAAAGTAACGCTGTTTTCGAAGTAGCGCAGGTTCATGCCGAACATTTTGTCAAACTGGCTTATCTCCTTTCCTCTGTGTGAGAGTTTGCCGGCAGCCTTAACGCCTTCGGCCTTCTCTGTGTGCAGAGTGGCAGAAATAGGACCGTCAGCAGGCAGTCCGGTTGAATACACGTGCCATCCTTTGTCTATCCGCCCTGTAAAAATAACTTCAAGCTCTGTGGGCGACACTTTTTTCTGGCTCACCTTAAAGTGAACCGGGTCTTGCATCTGTGCTGCAACGGCCAGTGTGAACATGGCGAGCAGCGCTGTCAGGAATGTTGTTTTTAAAAGTTTCATTATTTTTTCTGGGTTTTATGTGTCATTATATCAAGCACGAAGCGGTCTGTCTCGTCCATGCCTCTCTTGCCTATTTCTGTAAGGTTGCGTATGCTCTGGTCTACGTCGTCGTCGATGATGCCCTCTACCGAGGTTACATGCTTGTTCTGTATGGCGAGCATGGCGCTCATCACTGCCGTGCTCACGCCTGTAGTAAGCTTTAGCGCGCAGCTTGGCTTAGCGCCGTCGCATATCATGCCCGTGAGGTTGGCTATCATGTTCTTCACGGCATACGACAGCTGCTCATAGCTGCCTCCCATAAGGTAAGTTATACCGCAGCTGCTGCCCGTGCTGGCAACCACGCATCCGCAGAGGGCTGAAAGTGAGCCCAGATGCTGCTTGATGTATATGGCAGTAAGGTTGCTTATGATGAGGGCGCGTATTGTTTCTTCTTCAGTGTTATGGTTTTCGGCTGCAAACACTACCACCGGCATGGTGGTGCAGATGCCCTGGTTGCCGCTGCCGCTGTTGCTCATCACGGGCACCATGGCGCCGGCCATACGTGCGTCGCAGGCGCAGCTTGTGGCCGAAAGTATCTTTGAGAATATGCTGTCGCCCATTATGCCCTTGCCCAGCGGGCTGCACATGGTCTTGCCCAGGGTGTGGCCGTAGTTCTCGCGCAGGCCTGCTGCTGCGGCAGTCTCGTCCATGCGCTTGGCGTCGAGGATAAACTTCAGCTCCTCGATGTCGGTTTCGGTGGCAAACTCGTAGACCTTGCGCAGAGTGAGCTCCACTTCAACCTGCTTTGCCTCTTCTTCTCTCGGGGCCATATTGTCGAGCATCACGTCGGCATCCTTGCGCAGGTAAACGAAGTTGGTGTGCATGTGCATGATTCTTGCCTCGGCCTCATGATCGCCGGCGCTGCACTTCACAGCTATATAAAGCTTGTCGGGCGCATCCTCCTTCAGGCTTATGTGTATTCTGTCTTCGGCGATATACGCCTTGCCGCGCTCAACGGCCTCCTTGTTGCTGTCCTGCAGCACTTCGAGCTCAAGCTCCGGACGGCCTACTATGGCACCAAGAGCCACGGCTATGGGCAGGCCGATCATGCCTGTTCCCGGTATGCCCACTCCCATTGCGTTTTTCAAGATGTTGGCACTAAGCTCTATGTCTATGCTCTCAGGAAGAGTCCCGAGCAGCTCTCTGGCCTTTGCCACACAAAGAGCTACGGCTATAGGCTCTGTGCAGCCTATTGCCGGCAAAACCTGACTGTGAATCAGGGCTATAATAGATTTTCTTTCTTCTGTTGACAACATTGCTAAGATTTTTAGGTTATACTTACAAGCTGCGAAGTTACAAATTTAAGTGGAAAAAAATTATTTTTAACAAGGAAAATTACGCAAATGTTACAAAAAAGTTGGGCTACAACACGTCTGCGCCACTAAAACTGCTTACATTTTGTAAACTTTAAGCATAAAAATACATTTTCAGGCGGAATGCTCACGCCAACCGTAAGCCGGCAACACCCGGCACAGACACCGGCAAGGCGTTTTGCAAAAGGCCACGTTTCGGACTCTGAAACATGGTCTTTCATCATGCAAAAGACCATGTTTTGCAAGGCAAAAGGGCACGTTTTGCGACACGTCTGCTAACGCGCTGACAATCAGAAGGATAACAACATGTAAGCTGTCCGCCCGTACCACAGCATCTGACGGCCTTTGCAGCACGACAGAATACAGACCGGCATGATAAAAACATGACAGAAGCGGCGCGCCCGGAGCCACGCCCGAAACACGCCGACGAGACGGCACAGAGAACAAAATTTAGCACGGCTGGAGGCAAGAACTAACTATTTTTAGCACTAAAAAGTTGTTGATTTGAAAAATAAAGCCTACCTTTGCCAACAAGAATAAAATGAATTAACATAAGGAAAGGCAAGATCAAGGATTCCGACATTGAGAAACATGCCGGAATCTTTCGTTTTGTCTGTCCCAAAAATAATAATAATCTTTAAAACCAATAAATTATGGCTTACATGTCACAAGAAGGCTACGACAAGTTAGTGGCCGAACTAAAACATTTGGAAAGTGTCGAACGTCCCAAGGCGTCAGCGGCAATTGCAGAGGCCAGAGACAAAGGCGACCTGAGCGAAAATTCAGAATATGATGCAGCTAAGGAGGCACAGGCACATCTTGAAGACAAGATCAACAGGATTAAGCTTGCTATCTCTGAAGCCAAAATTGTTGACACATCGCGCCTGAGCACAGACTGCGTGCAGATTCTGTCAAAAGTGGAAATGACCAACCTGGCAAACAACGCCAAGATGAGCTACACCATCGTGAGCGAGAGCGAGGCAAACCTGCGCGAAGGCAAAATCTCGATAAAGACACCTATTGCACAGGGACTGCTCAACAAGAAGGTAGGCGACGAGGTTGAAATAAAGATACCACGCGGAACCATAAAGCTGCGCATAGAAAAGATTACCGTAGAATAAAGCTCATGAGATACAGCTGTCATGAGGCTTTAAGGCAGGCAAGCCGAAGACTCCTGACACTGAAGCCTCATCACACACGACATCCATAAGCCCTAAGGACCTTACATACAATAATATAAAAACATAACATCATGGATATTTTCTCAAAAATAGCTGCAGGCGAAATACCCAGCTACAAATGCGCCGAAAACGACAAGTTCTACGCATTTCTCGACATCAACCCGCTTGCAAAGGGACATACGCTGGTGATACCGCGCCGCGAGGTTGACTACTTCTTCGACCTCAACGACGACGAGATAGCCGAAATGATGGTGTTTGCAAAGAAAGTGGCCGTGGCTATAAAGAAGGCCTTCCCGTGCCGCAAGGTGGGCATGGCCGTGCTCGGACTCGAAGTGGCACACGCACACATACACCTCGTGCCCATGCAGACAGAGAAAGACATGCTCTTCTCTAACCCCAAGCTGAAACTTACAGAGCAGGAGTTTAAAGAAGCAGCAGACAAGATATATGCCGCTTTCTGCGAGTAATACGGCAGAAGCATGAAGCCACGAAGGCGGCACAAGAAAAAAAGAGTGAGGACCGTCAGGCACAAACAAAGCCGGGCGCTCCTCACTCTTTTTATACATAATAGGCGGCAGGACTAAATAAACTCGTCGCCATACTTTACCTGCACCTCATTGATATACTTGCGTATAAGCGCCGACGAATCCTCCTTCTTGCATATAAGCAGCACGTTGCCCTTCTCGGCCACGATATATCCGTCGAGCCCGTTTATTATGCCCATGTGGTCGTCAGGCAGCTTAATGATGTTGTTGCGGCTGTCGTCGGCTATCACGCGCGAGCCGATAACCACATTGTCGCCCTCGCCCTTGCTCATGCTCTCATATATAGAATGCCACATGCCAAGGTCGGCCCAGCCGAAGTCGCATATCATCACATACACATTCTCGTTGTGCTCAAGTATGCCGTAGTCTATCGACAAGTTGGGATATGACGGAAAGTTCTCCCTGACAAACTCGAGCTCGCGCTCCATGCTGTATTCAGCCCCCGAAGCCTCAAGCTTTCTCAGCACAGGAGGGAATATGCGCTTAAGACACTCGCAGAGATAATTAACGTTAGAAAGAAACAGCCCTGTGTTCCAGTAGAATTCGCCGCTCTCCATGAACATTCGCGCAAAGTCGCGGTCGGGCTTCTCCGTAAACGACTTAACCTTAAACACATCGTCGCGCTCAGAAGGCTCGCCCGTCTGTATGTAGCCATAGCCGGGCTCAGGTCTCGTAGGCCTTACGCCCATTGTCAGCAGGCAGTCGTGGCTGCCGACAAAGTCGAGACCGTTGACAACGTCAGTCTTGAACACATCCTCCTTGAACACAGCCTGGTCCGACGGCACCACCACGAGACGCGCGTCGCGGTCGGCCCTATGCAGGATGCGGTATGTAGCCCAGGCCACGCTCGGAGCCGTATTCCTGAAGATAGGCTCACTGAGGATATGCTCCTCGGGCAGCTCGGGCAGCTGCTCCCTCACCAGGTCGTGATAGATGTGGTTTGTACTGATATAAATATTTTCAGAAGGAATAAATCCGGCCATGCGGTCGTAAGTCTGCTGAAGAAGCGTGCGTCCTGTCGAAAAGAAATCCAAGAACTGCTTAGGACGGTCTTCGCGGCTGCAAGGCCACAGGCGGCGTCCTTTGCCGCCGGCCAAAATAAGACAATAATTGTTTTTATTCACACTCATTGTATTTACAGATTGTTTTACGAATACGAAGATAAGCATTATTGTCTGTATAACCAATTATTTTAAGTTTTTTCAATTAAAAATTTGTCAATTCAGAATTTATATTTATCTTTGCAGCCGAAAAGAAGCCCAGATGGCGGAATCGGTAGACGCGCTGGTCTCAAACACCAGTGGGGCAACCCGTGCCGGTTCGACCCCGGCTCTGGGTACAAGAAAAAGGATAAGTAGTTAGCAATAAACGACTTATCCTTTTTGTCTTTTAAGAATGTTCCCGTTTTGTTCCCATATAGGGTTCTATAATGGGGGGATTAGAACGAAATAAAAGGAAATAAAGGTATATGAAAAAGGTACTACACATTATTATTATTGCATTCTGTATCATGACTGTTTCTTCATGTTCAAAAGATGAATCAGAGAAACGAATAGAATTCGCTAAAATCGTTGAATCACGTACAAGTCAAGACCTATTGAATGATTTATATGTAGGTAGCGATGCAGATATAGAAGCCATTGCACGTATTATGAATGTAACTCCATCTTCTATAGAAAGAATCCGAAACGGAGAAACTGAGCCAACGGCTCAATTTGAAGAACGCATACGTGAAGTGTCATTATATTATATGCAAAATGACCAATCATTCTCAAAATTGCAATCAATTGTTGACCCTGAATATGGATGGTATGATTCTATCCTCAATTTCCCTTCCCACCACCCATGGTGGTTTTGGCTTGGCAATGCCCTATTAATTATTTTGTCATTTGTAGCAGGATTTTTTGGTTTATTACCAATTTCTGCATTCTTTGGGTTTATTACTATAGGAGAACTTATATTAGGGTGTGTTGCTTGGGTTGCTAGTTTGATTTGCTCTCCCCAAGCAATACAAGACTCATATGTGGATTCTATTAATCCAACAATTGAACAAATAAAATGAACCGATATGCCTTGTTGATTTTTGTATTCTTATCCTTACTAATGACTTCATGCAGGGATAAGAATGCTGTAGCTTTAAAAGAAAAACTACAGTCCGAATATGTAAGGCCCGATAAAGTGACGAATTTGTCATCAGGCAGTAAAGTGCAGTATATGCAAATGGAGAAATCCATTAATCAACAATATATCAAAAAACTTGATTCTCTCGTAAACACGGCATTTATTAGACAATTAGAACGATTTGAAGATGAAGAATTAGGCGTATTGTCGAGTTACAAGAATATGTTCTCTTGGCTTTTCAAAAGCAAGCAGTCTTGGGATGATGCGATGATTGTTATGTCAAACAAATATTTTAATTCCCTTGATATAAGCCAGGAACAACACGTTTTGTATTTAGAATATATAAAAGACATAAAAGAAATACGTCAACAGTTTCTTTCAGTCAAAGGATTACCATCATACACTCAAATTGATTTACCATCAGAAACAATTACTTTCGATGCATTCTCCAATCATTCCCGGAACAACTTAGTTATTGAGTTTGGTACAGAACTATTCGGATGGTTTCTTGGATTTGTATTGATTCAAATAATCTTGCTATTTGTTGATAAAATAGCCGGACCATGGGGATGCTTAATAGATGTCATTGTATTTATTATCATAGTTGTTGTTTCTGTTTTTATGTCAATTTCGAATGATACCACATTAATAAAAAGTTTGGAAGATCAGCATAAACAAACGGTCAAGTATGACTATGAGATACTTTTAAAATCATTAAACAGCAACACTGTAAAATTCTATGAAAGTCTTTAAAGTTAAATATTATATAGTTTTAATAATCCTTTGCCCGCTTATTGTATCTTCATGCAAAAAGTCAGGAAAAGAGATTGTCGAAAAAATTACGACGGAAACTACAGAAAAAACTGCAAAGGGAATTACTAAAGAAGCGTCAGAGAAGACATTAAAGACCTTAACAAAGAAAGAATTACGGTCAATTGATTGGAAAGACTTAATGAAATTGATTAGAAAAGAAAACATTAATCTTGCAGATGCATTGTCACGTTTGGACGGATCTTTCCAAAGAAAAATCGGTAAAGCCATTCAATCTGACTATGACTTTTATTCAGCATTTATATCATCTAATAGCCTATTAGATGAATTTTCTTTATTCACAAAGAATGCTCCTAAAGCAGCTGACAATATATACATATTCAAATACTTTGCGAAATGTCGAGATTTGGAAAGACGCTTTGGCGTACATAATGCTTTAGGGAATATTGAAATTAAAGAGGAAATGGGCGTCATAAAGTTTTTCAATAAGGCTGATAACACAGTAATTGGTGAATTTCGTGATGGAATTTTTCAAATAAAAGAACCGTTTATTGCTGAAAAAAATCTTCTTGGGCAGAATTCAATTCTGAAAAAGACGCTTATACCTAATGCTGTTTATAAGATTAAGGGAACAAATGGTATGACTTATCTTTATCACGTTGATGATTTAGGGCGTTTCTCAAAAATTGAGGCTACAGGAATAGATGCCAATGAGCTGCTGTCGAATGTGGTGTTGGCAAAAGAGAATCTGAATTTAGGTGCAGACTGGACAAAAAAACTTAGAACAGTCAGACAGACATCCAAAGGCAATGATATAGATGCAACAATCATTCTAAAGTATGCTGATGATGGAACAACGCCATTGGCTGTTAAGGCTGATATAAAAGCCAATAACAAGCAAGTTATTTCAGAGTCTTTTGAAAACCTTGACTATTTAGCAAAAAATGCATATACAACAGCGGAAAATGCTTCTATACTTAATAAATTTTCAGCGAAAGTTGGGCTTTCTGCGAAGAAAAAGGCTGATTTATTAGGAGAAATGGGACAAGATGAGGAATTAAAAAAGCTTATTCATTCTAACCCTGAATTGAATATAAGAAGATGGTTGAATACAAGAAATCATGTTGATAAAAATAAGGTAGCTCGTACAGCCAATGGACGTATGGTACCAAATGGACAAGTATATGCGGGTAATGTATATTACTTTAATCCACATCTTAATTCAGGTCTTATGGCACGTCTTAAAAAGTATGGAACAATAAATCTAAAAAAATTTGGTTCATTAACGTATGATGACCTTATCAAATTAGACAAACTTTACCCTGATGGAGTACCTTTCACGAAAGAAGGATATCCCGATTTTTCGAAAGTAGCTTTCAAAGATAAAAATGGTCAGACACTTCGAATCAATATTGGTGCTCTATCTGGTGATAGTAAGAAAGACATCAATACGGCAGAAACTATATTCCAAAAAATGGGATATCTATGGGAAAGCGGTTATACATGGCATCACGTAGAGAACAGCACTATTTTAATCCGTGTGCCTTCTGCTGTGCATCAACTCATTGACCATGCAGGAGGAATGAGTACTCTTGTTGCCGAACAAACGATTAAGCAAGCCGCATAAATATGAATTTACAGGAATATAGAACAGATGAAGAAAAGCAAGAATTCTTTTTGCATTCAATTGCCAATAATGTTGAATGCTTTAAAGAATTGATTGAGCCATTTTTAAAATTGCCTGGGGAGTTTCTATTTCGTGGGGTAAAGGATAGGACATTTAAAATGTTCAGCAGTATTCAAAGAATGTCCATTTCACAATCTAGCATACAACAATTAGATTTAACCTATGCCGTTTTTAATGTTCTTCAAAAATTTAAAGACAATACATTTCTCATGGAAGAGTTGAAAAGGCAAATGATGTCTGAAGCAAAAATTACAGACTATTCCATTCTTGCCTTTATTCAGCATTTCGGGGGACCTTCTCCTTTAATTGATTTTACCTCGAACCTTTCAACTGCTTTATTTTTCGCTTTTGATGGTAAAGAGGAACACAAGTATGCCTCCTTATATATTGTGCCAAAAAATCCTTTTGAATTTGGAGAGGTTGCAAAAATATACAAATCAGGGTATAACTCTGCAATAGATTTAGTAGAGCAACATAAAAAAATGCACCCAAATGAGAATATTGACTGTAGTATTATTAATGATGAAATTCTATCTATGAAATTTGAACCACAATTCAAAGGAACGTTTGTCTATGGCGGAAAAGACAGTTTCATAGAATTTGGAGGAGAAAAATATTCTATCACTAATAAGAATATTTGGGCACAAGATGGATATTTTATGCAAAGTGCGTGTTCTGAAAACCCATTAGACGAAATATTATTAAAAAAGATACATTGCCACGATGAAAGTTTAAGGTGGAATTATATTAGAAAAGTCCAACTTATCCACTGCATTGACATCAATCCGAGTATAGTAAATGATTTAATAAGAATGTATAATGTTCCTGCTAATAGAGAGCAAATCTATCCATCATTCCATGGAAAAGAAAAAATTGAGGAAGAACTTAATAATCTCAAAGCCATGATAAGTTATTGATAATGAAAATATGAGCAGAAGTACCAGAGATTAGTAGACCAACAAATAGCCTTTTATTCATTTCTACCTATTGGTCTATTCTTTTGCTCCGATATTATCGGCAATTCTTACGCCAATACACATACACATCCCGTATCGAAATCTCATGGTTAAGATATGCCCGACTAATTTCTGTTGGAAGTGTATAAGCCGGATAATCGGTAACCTTGAAATGCCAATAGATACCTCGGTTGTCAGGATAAATACGGCAGTTGTGCCGTTCGCAGAAAAGGCGTTCACCTTCGGCGGTATAAAGGTAATAGTTGGTCGCCGCTTTCTGTAATTCCGTGTTCTTCTCTTGAAATTCACATACTTTTGCGGCAAGTTGCTCTCGTTGTTTCTATTCGGATTCATAGGCAGAAATATTCATTTCACACCATGTGACAGTCTTGAAATATTCGTTGGTACGGCCGAGTTATTCTCGAATTGTGTCTGCTACAAAAGGCAAGCCGTGGGTTATTGTTGTTATTTTAGAAACGCAAGTATACAACAAAAGGAGCGATTCGTTTTATTTAATCGCTCCTTTTCTTAGGTTATGTTTAATAATAGTATAAAATTATGCTGTTGTCATTATTTGTTCTCGCCAATCTCGAACGGCTTCGTTGCCGTGGCGTTGCCGTACTGGATATAGAGCTGATATTTACCCGGTTTCATGTCGGTAACGTCTATAAGATATGGTGCAATATACTTCACAGCCTTAACCACTCGCTCCTTGCTGTCGAAGATCACCACCTTTGCCGGATCCTGCGTGGGCAGAGTGAGTCGGATGCCCGAATTGTTAGGATTGAACGTAACGCGGGCCTCTTCAAGAGCGTTGGCATAGTTGACGGGCAGCTCCGTGATGTCCTTCGGAGAGAACCTTACCATCACCCTCAGCGGCGCTCCCTTCACACCGTCCGGTCTTACATATACAGGAATCTCCGTACCGGGTTCCACCTGCATCATGTTAAGTTCTACGTTGAGCGAGCCATTGTTTGAAGCATCCATACCCAGCGTGGTATTCTCGAACACGAAGGTTACTTCCACGGGCTTGTTGTCAGGATTGTCAGCCGAACGGGCCACACCCATAATATAGCCTTTGTTCTTAACGACGTTGTCTGTCTGCATCTTCACCCACGCTGTCTTGCCGGGCTGCTCTGCACGCGAGCGTGTGCTGTATTCGCATATATAGAAAGCTTTCTTAGAGTCATTCAGGCTATAGCCCAATGAGTTGAGGTCGCTTATCTTTGAAAGGCTCACGTTGGCCGGGAACGAGATAAAGTTCCACTCACCCGGTTTGAATGTATATTTCAGTATAAGCTTCTTAACCGTTACAAAGCCTTTGTCGACCACCACCTGTCCGCGTGACTCCGGATCGGCATACACTGTCAGCTGGTCTATCTCGTCGCCATCGTTCAGGACAAGTTTTCCGTCTTTTGCCACAGTCTTATTATTGCGCACATAGAAGCGGCACTTAGTTATAGGCGAGGTAAGATATTCGTCTGTACCTGGCTGCACGGCCGTAACCTCTATATATGCCGACTTATCCACCGGTATGGTATGAACGTTCAGCACATTTCCCTCAATGGTTGCATATTCGCTTCCGGCTGTTATATAGTAGAGCCCGGTGCCGCCAGAAGTGAACCCTGCGTCAAGCGTATGTGTAAACGGCTTGTTATAGGCCAATATGTCAGTTTCAGGCCATGTAGCTTCCTGGGGTTTATAGTCGCCGTGCTTGAGATAAAGGCGTCCAAGCGGGAAGTTCATGTGGTCCTGAGCGTTATCATCAATAACATCACCTGTTATAACAATATTCGTCTGTCCGTCAATAGGCACTTCATACTTACGCAGATATATACCATCGGCCGGTTTCACCGGATTGGTCTTGGCATACATTGTCTGTGTCTCCTTTACTTCACCGTTTACAGAAAGAGAAAAACGGATGTCGCCGCTGCTCTTATTATCTTGTATTCCGTAATACGTAAAAAAGCGTGAATACGGACTGTCTTCAGCAAAGTTGAACGTGAAGCTGCCTTTAGCATGAGTGCTGAAAGTTTTGTAAAAATTGATACCGTCAACAGGGAACTCATATTCGCCGTCAATACCCCTGTCGAAAACAATTTTATTATTATATCCGCTCGTAGCAGCATTCCACTTGACATCCTGTCCGATCCATTTAAAACGCTCGACGCCATTGTCCTCTATCAACTCAGAAAGATACTGTGCTCCGGTTGCAGTGATAAATTTAGCACGATATGCATATCTGTCAGTTGTGTCAAGCAGAGGCACCGTGAAGTTACGGTCGAGCGTCTCCGGTATTGGCAGCAGATAATATCCGTCTGACAATGGTATATTGTCTGAAGACACTGTGCTTTTGCCGTCACGCAGACTGAAGGATACTACCTGAACATTCTGTATTTCCTCGCCTCCGGCATTGACCTTAGCCAATATCATACGGCCCGAGACACCGCCGTCGGCACTTGGAACAAGTCCTATCAGCTCAATGCTCTGGGCCTGTGCAGACAGGCCGAGCAATGAGAACAATAAAACAATTATATATCTTGCTTTCATTATCTTACGTTTATTTTGTTTGTATAATCCTTGTTAGATGTGCGCACACGCACGATGTATGTGCCTGAAGGCAACTGATGAGAGTAGCTGTCTGAAGACGTTGTCGTGTAGACGCATCGGCGTCCGGCTGTGTCGAACATTTCTATTACCGACTTGCCTGAGAGACCTTCTATGCGGCATGTGTTTCCGTCGATGCTTACCGAAGGCTTGCCGCCGGCAACCTGACCTACGCCAGTGGTCTCCTCATGTACACTAAGTACGAGTGCAAAGCGCGACTTGGCTTCATCAACATTATTGACGTCGAATTCATATCCGTTGCCGTCGAGCAGACTCCATCTCTGACCTGTTGACTTGTCAAGCAGTTCTGCCTTGTCGTTAAGGCCATAGCCATAAGATTTTATTGCAGCTATACGGAACTTTCCTGTAGACGAGAGTCGCAAGTAAAGCGGTATCTCAACCTTCTTGCCCGGAAGCACGTTTACCGACAGGTTGCGGTTTCCGCATACAGTGGCAATCTCGTTGGTCTTAGAGTTGAGTCCTCCCCACATCTTCACGGCATCCTCACCGAGAACAAATCCGGCAGAAGTTTCATCCTGCAGCTTCACCTCCGTGCGGTCGGCAAGTTTGTCTGAGTCGCCTTCATAGAGACCGATACGCAGCATCTTGCTTTCATGCAGCATGTAGTGGTCGAACACGCGGCGGCTTATGCTTGTATTCTTAGCCTCTGGCGTTATCACAAGACTCGCACCCGCCTGACGTGTCTGCACGAAGAACGGCTGGAACGGCATCAGTTTCTGAGTCTCGTCATAGTTCTCAACCATATCCCAGGCTGTATATGTGTCGCTTTCAGGATTATACTGGTAGAGATATTTCACCACCTCATCCTCATTCAGCACGACATTATGCTCCTTCGTAAGGTTTATGTTAGACAGATACGGATTACCAATGAGGTTCCATCCTGCGTCAAACTCGCTCTCGCTCGGATAATATTCAAGCATATCTGCATAAGCTGCGTTGCCGTTGCTGAGCAAGCTGCCGAGAGATGTGTTCACGATACCCTCCGCACCTCCGTCAGAGTCAATCTTTATCTTAACGCCGTCGCTGAGCACACCCTGCAACAGCTTAGCCTTTACGCCAAACGACACGTATGGCGATGTAGCCTCTATCACATTCGCTCCGTCTTCATTGTCAGCCAGCGACAGCTCTACAATAGGCTCGAGCGCAACGTTGAGCTTAAGTTCGCTATTGTCGGTAACTCCCGAAAGCTTTATTGTAACAGGATTAACAGCCAGACTGTTAAGGTTGTGACGATTAATCGTCACAATGATATCCTGTTCTGCCGGACCGTTAAGGTCGAGTTCTGATATGTTTGCAGAAGCATATTCTGACTCAACTACAGACACCTGCACCTTGCTTGTCGGATTCTTGCTTATCACGCGGCTCTTTACAGTTATCTTGTTGTTTACGTCGCTTATAATTATAGTGTCGCCGTCAGCATGACCGTCAACCGACAGATTTACCTTTACAGGATATTCACCCGCAGCACCGTCGTACATCAGCATCATCTCACATCCGTCATTAAGGGTTGTGCCGTCAACCTCAAACTTCATTCTGCCGTTATCCTGACTCGACATCGGAACAAACGTTGAGAATGGTTCTGTAGATCCTATCGGACGCAGAGCCAACGTAACCGCCGGTGCCGATTCTGCCTGCTGCATAGCGAAGCTTACTGTTGCCTTCTGGCCAGATGAGAACACCGACGCCTTGCTCATGGTCAACGTATAGAACGAGTTGCTCAGCGGCGTAAGCTCTGCATGGTCAGCATTTGCATAGTTATAAGGTGTTCCATTCATCACGCCAATGCCGAAGCTTGCGCTTACTCCCTGCGGAGCTGCCACATGGACGGCCTGACCTGCCTCTGTATCCTGACTGTTCTGGCTGAACGTAGCAGTGGGGTGATATGGCATGTGAGAGAAGTCTTCGTTAGACGTTGTTCCATACAGAGTGAGCTGAGTGCCCGTAACAACATCATAAACTTTTCCGTCCTCGTTCGTATGATCCATATCGATGAACGACACCAGACCCGGCTCGTCAAGACGCGGATTGTTCAGCATATACTTGCGTATCTCGTCAGACGAGAGCGCACGGCTCCACAGCATCACCTGGTCTATTGCACCCTTAAACCACTTGTCGCCCTGATAGTTCTGTCCAAGAAGCAATGCCGAATTTATCTTAGCTGCAGCAATCTTGCCTGAGCTGAAAGACTCGGCACCGTTAAGATATACATGGAATCCTTCAGGAGTAACCACAAGTGCCACATGCATCCAGCGGCCTACATCCGTAGACTTGAAATAATGTGTGGTAGACCATCCGTAATATCCGTCATTCCAGTGGAAACGCAGGTTTTTGTCTGCAATATGTATTCCGCAAACTCCACCGTTGCTGCCGCGGAAGAATATCAGAGGCTTAACGCTCTTGAGCATATCCTCGTTGTCTACACGCACCCATCCCATCATGGTGACATTGTTGAGTCCGTTAAGACTTCCGCTTATCTGAGACGACTGCACAGCTGCTCCACCACTTGTAAATGTCATGGCCTTACCCGGATCCTGTGGCAGCATCTTGTTGTTTACAGTGATCACCAGCGGCACCATTGTACCGTTCTTGCTTTCGATGGTATCCTTAAGAGTCTTGCTACCTTTCAGCATTTCTACGTCAAGCTGCAACTTTGCCACAGCCTTGCCGTTGACAAACTTCATGTTATCAGCAACCTTGAACAGTCCTGTTCTCGAGCTGATTTCATAAATTCCTTCAGGCTCATTCATTCCGCCTACAAGGCGCGCATTTACATCATATGAAACATCGCTTTGATCATAAACGTCGATTTCGTTTCCTTCCCAGTTTCCGGCGAGCGAAGGCTCTACCGCAGCCTTATTCTCAAGCACGGCGAGCATCTTGTCTGCCAGTCCGGCAGCTTTCACGCCTTTGGCAACAAGCGTCTTTCCGCTTTCGCCAGCCTCCATGTCGGCCACTTTCATCCACACCTTCTGGTCTTCATACAAACCGCAGGCATAGAGCTGATACTGCTTTCCGCTATGCCATGACAGAGGCAACTCTATATCAAGAGTCAGCTGACCGGCATCAGAGAACGGACGTATCTGGAACACCTCGGAAGCAGCAACATAATACTGAGTGTTGACACCCATGCTGTCCGGATGCAGGTTTGCATAACGATAGACGCCGAATTCAGGCGACTGATCACCCGAAGGCGTAAGATATATCGCAGTACCGTTGCCTGTGTCATAGGCTGTACGTCCCTGAGGAGTCTTCACCTCTGACTTGACTGCACCTACAGCCACCGGCATCTTCACATAAGAAGTAACGGCCTGAGTACGCGGAGCCATTCCTGCACGCGAGAAGAGCTCATGCTCCTTGTCAAGCGCTCCGGCATTGAAGTCGTTGTAGTAAACCAAGGCGTCAGCCTCCGATGTGTCATGAGAGAACATGGCGCGCTTAACATCGTTCGCATTGAGCGCACGGTTCCATATCTTCAGTTCGTCTACACTTCCCTTCATCGCCATGCTCTCAAATCCGTCGGCAAAGAGCGACAGGTTGACAGCACTGTTGAGCGGAGCCCACTGCACTATGCGCGGAGCCGAAGCCACCTCGCTGCCATTTATATATAATGTAACATTTCCGTCACGGTCTTCGCTCAAGGCTACATGCGACCAGCGTCCCTTAGTCAGCGCTCCGCCTACGAGGTCGGTCTGCTGAGTCTCGTTTGTGTCGTATGTTGCACGGTCGAACAGCTGTGCTGGCGCATAGCGGAACTTCAGCTTGCCCTGATCCAGGAGCAACGCCCATCCGCGCGTATCGCGCTGCTGCTCTACAGGACGGTTACACAGAATGACACCGTCGTTCTCCGGATTAATCCAGAAGTCTATGGTAAAGTCATTAAAGAAGTAGTCAACATTTCCCAAGTCAATACGGCCGCTACCGTTGCTGTAAAGAGCCTGGCCAGGTTTCGGAGTGTAATCAACAGCCGTTGCCTTTGCCGAAGACGACTTGACTGTATATTCAGCCGACTCTGTTGTTACGTCCGGCGACTCGCGCAGGGTCAGCTTCAGCTTAACTCTGTCTCCGTCCTTCAGGTTAGACGTGAAATACTGATACGGATTGTTCACGTCTGTTCCGTTTACATACCATGTATAGTCATAGTAAAGCGGAATAGTCCACTTTGTATCAATTCCGAATGTACGGCGTCCGTTGACATTAGAAAGTTCTTTCAGCGCAAAGCCATTCTTGAAGTAGCGGTCAGCCGGATGCTCAAGGTCAGCTACCCACACGCCACGTCCGTAATCGCCTATCACCATTTCCTGGGTGGTATAGTTCAAGGCAAGACGCTTTGCCGAAAGCGGATTATATCCCTTAAGCCACAACGACCATTGGCCAGTATTGTGGTCGCGCAGATATATACCTGACGAAGAGCTGAAGAAATACAGGTCTCCTGTTCCCTCATGGAAGAATATATCGTCACACGAAATTGACGGCAGACCCTGCGAGAGGTTTTCGCTGTCTCCTGTTGTAAGATCATATTTAAGCACCTTTCCGGTCTGTGCAACATATATAACGTTGCTGTTATTCGGATCAGCAGCAATCCAGGCATTAGTAAACTTAGCCGGAACTTTAGAGCCGTTAGAACCGATCACCTTGACAGTCTCAAACGTATTGCCATTGTCTGTCGACTTGACAATTGTGTGGTTGGTGTTCAGCACAAACAGTGTAGGCTTGTCGCCGTCACGTGTTATCGCAAAATCACGCGCACCTGTTCCCGCACCGGTCTCATCCACTGTATTTGCAGACAGGTTTATCGTCTTACGGCCGAAGTCCTCTATACGGAAGAACGACTGGGCATTGTTTCCCGGATTGTGAATCAGATACCAGTAGCCTGTACATACATCAGCCATCGAATAGCCTTCATACCAAGAGCTGAGCGATACGCCTTCAAGGCCTCCGCCTCCGCTTCCTGAGAAATAGCATGTGCCGGCATAAGGATTAAGGAAGGCTTCCGTACCCTCATATCCGCGCCAGTTGCCCCAGCGTCCGTAGCGGTATGTCTGAGCGTCCACATCCTGCGTGTTGCCAAGCATTGTCTGATCGCCAAACTCGTTTACCTTAATAGAATAGTGCAGCTGATTACCCATCGAGCTGTTTATGTTAGTCCACTCATGATTGTTTATGTCCTTATCCTTTACCAGAAGTCCCGCATCAGAGCCGCGGAACACGCGTCCGCTGCGGTGAGACACGATGCAGTGGTTGTCTGCATTATGACGTGCACTCGTAGTTGTATAGTACTGTCCGTTGTCGGCCAGAGCCTTAAGGCGGTTACCCCATCCGAACTCTCTGAACGTATGTCCGCCGTCACTGCTTATTGCAGAACTCATTGAGCATCCGTAGAGCCACTGGGGATCCTTAAAGTTTACGCCAAATCCGCCAAGCCAGCCCCATGGCGACTCGTTTCCGAAGGCCAGTCCGCTGCCGATACCATTTATAGGCTCCTGCAGCGTGCGCCATGTCTTTCCGCCGTCGTCTGAACGGTAAACAGCAGAATATACGCCATAGCTGACGTTACGAGACGCTGTTGCAAACCACATCTGCAACGGGTTGTCGGGATTCACTTCAAGGAAACTCTGAGTTGTAGCCTTAAACGGGAACTCGTTCACCTGACTGTAACGCAGTTCTGTTCCGTCCTGATTATACACGTCGAACGTCATGCGCTTTATGTCAAAGCTTCCGTCGCTCTTCGGGGTAAGTCCGTCTTCAGAGTAATATATGCTGCGTGATGTCGGTATATATATAATGTTGCGGTTTGTGGGATGGAAGGCAAAGTTCTGGAAGAACGAACCCTTCATTCCTGTCTCAGGGTGTGTCTCCTTCAGGTTATCCGGCAGCACAATCTGCTTCCAGTTGACACCCTTGTCCTCGCTGTACCACAACTGACTGCCGAGATAATTCGAACCCGACTGTATTGCGCCGATAAACTTCAGTTTTCCCGACGCATCTTTAAAGGCATAGCCGCGCTTAAACGACTTATGCGTAGCGCCCTGCACCCTGGTCCAGCTCTGTCCGCCGTCCGTAGTTTCATACACAGCACTACTGTTGCCGTTCTTCATGAAGGCAAAGAAATGGTTCCAGTCATCCGGATCTACGGGTATAGCCGAATGTGAGCAGATCTTGCGGAACTCACGGTCGGGTATTCTGTCCGTAACGCAGTCCCATGTCTTGCCAAGATTATCCGTACGGAATATTCCGCCTCCGTCAGGGATAACCATCAAGGCATCAGGGTCAGTAGGATGCACTACTATCCAGTGCACACGGCCCGTATAGGGCTTCTGCTGCACGGGGCGGAAGTAGCCGGGATTACGTATACCCTTCATCCTGTCTTCAGGCGTATAAGGTATTTCGGGATAATATGTCTCAAGCTGTTTTGAATAAAGGCGACGAACCGACTTCATTGTCTCGCCGTAATAAGCCGTATCCACAAACTGATAGATAGAGTCGCTGCCCGGCGTGTGGCCAAAAGTAGGAAGCCACTGCTTGGCATACATACCATACTCGCGCGAACCGCGCACCTTTCCACGATTCGTTTTTATGTATCGGTCCATAATCCTTGTTATTTCCTGCGGGAACCATCCGTCGCGCGCAAGCTTGATGTAGACCTCATCATTCAACAAATCCTCCTTTTTCACCTGTTCATAAGCAGAATCGGGTAATGTGGAAACAGCACGTTCCATCTTCGAACGCTTCTTGTCGTCAACGTTCTTCTCGCGGCCCAGATGTGCCTGCATGAACACGAACGGCAGCAGAAGCGCCACTAATCCTGTCAATCTTTTTCTAACCATAATACCTTTATTTCTGTTTATATAAGTTTTTGCATCAAATAATCTATTATCTGTTTCTCTGATGTGTGTTCAAAATTATACATTTGTAGCCAATTTAAAAAATAATTCGGATTATATTTGGCATAAATTAATAAATTTCCCGTTTTTTGTTCTATTTTAAAAACTTTTAAACAATCATGTCAACAAATACAAAATAATTGACTAACATCAATTCTTACAATTTGTAAACTATATCAACCAATATTTTGCCGTATCTGAAAAATAGAACTATTATTTTGATAAATAAAACAACTCATTCGTAACATATAGAAAGAATTGACTTATATCAAGAAGGCAGCATACAGGAAAGACGGATTCTTGATTTTATAACATTATTTCATTATGCTTAATAGGCATTTCACCCATATTTTTACTATAAAAATCATAAAATATTGACGATTACCGGCCAAATTAAATAATAAACATTAAAAAAATTATGTTCCATTTGTATTATTGCATACATATTGTGTATCTTTGCACCCGAATCAAAAATACATTTAAATTATGAAGATGAAAAAAGAATACGTTTCACCCTCAATTCAAGTGTTACAGATAGAGTCGGAGAACATCCTTAGCGGAAGCAGTATTGGCGATATGAACCAGCTTCCATCAGAGCCAGGAAAACCATTTTACGACTACGAAGACGAAGAGTATTAACAAGACAAATAAGCATTATTATTTAATCAGATAGGACCGTTACATCAGATAACGGTTTTATTTTGTCTGAAACATTGCTCCATAAAGACAAAATCTGTTGGCAGCAAAAACAGCAACAGCGTTTACAATTATAATATTACAGGATAACAGCAATTTAAGAAATTAATCACCGACATGAAGAAGACTATTATTGCGGTTGCGTGCATCATTGCAGGCTGCACGACAAAGGCTAAGGCAAACACGGCCGACAGCGTCAACACATTCCGCTCTGTCAACCTGCAGGAGGTTGTTGTGTCTGTAAACAGAGAGCAGACACGCAAAATCAACACTCCGCAGCACGTTGTGAGCGTGCCGAAGAGCTTTATCGACTATGCCAACAGGCAGTCGACAGCCGACCTGCTCAGTGAAACGGGACAGGTGCTCGTGCAGAAGAGCCAGCAGGGCGGCGGAAGTCCTATCCTGAGAGGTTTTGAGGCATCGAGAATACTGCTCGTTGTCGACGGCATAAGGATGAACAACCTTATATATAGAAGCGGACACCTGCAGAACTGCCTCACCGTTGACCAGTTTGCGCTGAAGAACATGGAGGTGCTTTTCGGTCCGTCGTCGCTCAACTACGGCTCTGACGCCCTTGGCGGAACCATCACTTTCAACACGCTCTCGCCTACCCTTGCCGCCGACGGACAGACACACACAAGCGAAGGACATGCAGTGCTTAGGTATGGCAGCGCAAATCAGGAAGGCACGGCGCACGTTGACTTCAACTACGGAACAGAGAAGTTTGCGTCGCTCACGTCGTTCACGTTCAGCAACTTCGGCGACCTGCGCGCCGGAACAACGCGCAACCCCTTCCTGCCAGACGACGACAGCTACATTGAGAGCAACATATACGTACAGCCGCAGGACGGCAAGAACGACATAATGCTGTATAACGACAAGCCGCAGCTGCAGAAGCGCTCGGGCTACCTTCAGTATGACTTCATGCAGAAGCTGCTCTACAAGCCCAACGCCAACAGCCAGCACATGATTAATTTCCAGCTGTCTAACACCAACAACTTCAACCGCTACGACCGTCTGAGCGTAACGGAGGTGAAGGACGGCGAGCTGCGCCCCAAGTTTGCTGAGTGGTACTACGGACCGCAGTTCCGACTCCTCGCTGCTTACCATTACGACGGACGCAACCAGCTCGGAGCCGACAGAGTGCACATGGCCGTTGCATATCAGAACGTGAAGGAGAGCCGCCACGACCGAAAGTTCCAGAAGGAGGAGCTTTACAACAACTGGGAGAACGTGAACATCGTGTCGCTCAACACCGACTGGATTAAATTCATGGACAACCACAAGCTGCATCTCGGAATAGACGGAACGCTGAGCTTCCTCAAGTCTACCGCCAACACCGAGAACGTGCTGACAGGCGAAACATCATACAACACCACACGCTATCCAGACGGAAGCAACAGCATGCACACCATCGAGGCATTTGCCACACACGTGTGGAACATCAGTCCGAAGTGGAGCATGCACGACGGTGTGCGCCTCGGCTATGCCACAACTTATTCGAGCGTGCTCAACGTTGACGAGTTCCCCTTCTTCGGCGGCGACAGTCAGCGCAAGAACAACCTTACATACAGCGCGGCGATAGGCATGAACTGGCTGCCCACAAAGACATGGAAAATAGCCCTCTCTGCATCGACAGCTTACCGCGTGCCCAACATCGACAACACATCTAAGGTGTTCAACTCTAAGGTAAGCACCGTTACAATACCCAACAAGGACATCAGACCGGAGAAGACCGTGTCGGTTGACCTCAACATAACAAAGCATATCGACAACGTGCTGACATGGGAGAACGTTGTATACGGCACCTACTACTTCGACGCCATAACAACGGCGCGCGGCACATTCATGGGCGAAAGCCAGATGGAATATCAGGGCGAGATGTGCGACGTCTACACATACACCAACGCCAAGACGGCTGTATTGTGGGGCTTTTCGTCGAGCCTGACCGCCACACCGACAAGACAGACCGAGCTTTATGCTTCGTTCAACTATACCTACGGCCGCATTCTGAGCGGCGAGAAGAAGCAGCCGCTCGACCACATTCCGCCAATCTACGGACGCGTGGGAGCAGCATTTCTGACCGCTGACGGCAAGGGACGCTTCGACATGTACGCCCTCTACAACGGCAAGAAGTCGGTTGACGACTACAACATGGACGGCGAGGACAACATCGACTACGCCACCGTGAAAGGTGCCGACGGCGAAGGCATGCCGGCATGGTTCACCCTCAACGTAAAGGGCAGCTACAACCTTAACAAGAGCCTGACGCTGCAGGCCGGCGTTGAGAACATCCTCGACACACAGTACCGCGTGTTCTCGTCGGGCATCAACGCTCCGGGACGCAACGTATATGCAGCCCTGAGAATGACATTCTGATGCATGCCGTGCAAGACAACGGCTGCATAAGGCAGACGAAGCCGTATTAAGGCGGCCGCCCAGGCAGGAACGTAACAAAAAGAACAATGCCGACCGAGGCCACTAAAATTAATTTCCAATCGGCCATTAAGCCGCATAAGGTCTAACTATACGAGCAAACCTATGCTTTCATCCGTTCAGGACGAAACAGCGATACGGCCGAAACAAAATGACCGATTTGGACCAAACAGAAAAATAGGGGTTAAACATAAAAAAGTTTTTTCAAAAAACTCGTCACTCGTCACATCTCGACATATCAACTTGATATACAGAGACATACGATGTGACGAGTTGTTTTTTAAACTCATCACACACCGCTTCTACACCATGTTTTTATCCTTTCCTGACTTAGGTTGACTTCAAGCAGGCCTTCTCCTGATTAGAGTTGACTTCCGCATGGTGTGCATTCCTCATTTCGGTTGACCTAAAACAAATTCTGAAAGGTATCCTTTCATCATGCAAAAGGACACCTTTCAGAATACAATATGTGGCCTTTTAGCTTGTAAAAGACCACATATCAGAAACCGGCTCTAAACATGCCTGTATGTAAGTATTATATTTCCGTCGTATTCCTTGCGGTCTACCAGCTCTGCCGAGGCAGGTATCTGCGGTGCGGCTGTGCCTCCGCCTACGGTGCGCGGCGATATTTCTACGCGCAGTTCGTCCCAGCATCCGTTCTCGGCAAGGAAACTCCGGTGGGTTTCGGCTCCGCCTTCAACCAGCAGCGACTGAACGCCCTGACCGTAAAGCCATTTCATCAGCTGCGGCACAATGGGCTTGCTGAAGTCGGCTTCGGGCGCAAACGGTCTGTTGCGGTCGATTACTATGCGCATCGGGTCACGTCCCGCCCACAGTCTTACGTTAAGCTGCGGCTTGTCGCGCTCCGCCGTAACACGGCCCACGAGTATGGCGTCGTTCTCCGCCCTGAGCTTATGCACGAGCATCTTGGTGAACGGCGTTGACAATGCCACAGGCCTGAAGTTGTCGTCGATAAACCCGTTTGCCGTCTGACACCATTTCAGCGTCACATAAGGACGGCTGTGAGTGTTGAACGTCATGAAACGGCTGTTCAGCTCAAGACATTCTTTCTCAAGCACGCCCACCGTAACATCTATGCCTGCGTCGCGCAATTTCTGTATGCCGCGTCCCTTCACCTTGGCAAAGGGGTCTACGCATCCTACCACCACATGCCTTACGCCCTTGCTCACAATGAGGTCGGCGCACGGCGGCGTGCGGCCGTAATGAGAGCATGGCTCGAGGCTAACATACATGGTCGACTTGCTGAGCAGTGCCCCATCCTGCGGCTTCACCGACGCAAAGGCGTTCACTTCGGCGTGGCCTTCGCCGCATCTTATATGATATCCCTCGCCTATTATGCGGCCGTCTTCGCTCACAATCACAGCCCCCACCATAGGATTGGGCCTTGCCGTAAGCTGTCCGCAGCGTGCCAGTTGAAGGCACCGGCGCATATACATTTTGTCTTTTTCAGTCTGTTCCATGCTGCAAATATACTTCAAGTGAACGAGAAACAGAAATTTACCGGCGCGAGATTCTCCCTTAACTTCACTCCTGAGGAGCTGCAGGTTTATGAAAAAATCTTAAAAATACAGTTCTTTCTATACGGCATAAGGCCAAAAACGCTTATATTTGTAATATCATTTTGATATCATAATAAACTCTTATTTATAACCAAAAAACACCTTATTTATGGAAAACAAGGAATTCATTTTCAAAGGTATGACACTCAACGGCATCGGCATGCTCGTTCTCAACCTGTTTCTCTACATTGCGTCGGTAGGTCTGATTGCTCTTTCGCCCACGATATTCAATGGCGCCACGGCCATAGCTTCAGGCGTGGCAGGCGGCATACTGTTTATTGTCAATATCATCGTCAGCTGCGGTTTCGTAAAGGTTGAGCCGGGCGAGGCGCGCGTGATGATGTTCTTCGGAAAGTACCGCGGCACGTTCAACACTCCCGGTTACCACTGGATTAATCCGTTTATCACCACCAAAAAGCTGTCGATGCGCGCACGCAACCTCGACGCCGAACCTATAAAGGTGAACGACAAGACGGGCAACCCGGTGATGATCGGTATGGTGCTGGTGTGGAAACTGAAAGATACATACAAGGCAATGTTCGAGATCGACGCACAGACCATGGCCGAGTCGAAGGCCGCCGGCGACGCCGCTGCAGCCAGTGCCAAGACGGCCAACATAATGAACGCCTTCGAGAAGTTTGTGCGCATACAGGCCGACGCCGCCCTGCGTCAGGTGGCCGGGCAGTATGCCTACGACGACGGCGAGCAGGACAACGGCGAACTTACCCTGCGCGACGGCAGCGACGAGATAAACAAGGAACTTGAGGCAAAGATTGACGAGCGCCTGGCCATGGCCGGAATTGAGGTCATAGAGGCCCGCATCAACTATCTTGCCTACGCTCCCGAGATTGCGGCCGTTATGCTGCGCCGCCAGCAGGCCACGGCAGTTATTGCCGCACGCGAGAAGATTGTTGAGGGTGCCGTGTCGATGGTGAAGATGGCTCTCGACAAGCTTTCGGACGAGGAGATAGTGGAACTCGACGAGGAGAAGAAGGCAGCCATGGTGAGCAACCTGCTCGTTGTGCTCTGCGGCGACGATACGGCACAGCCCGTCATCAACACCGGAACGCTGAACCACTGATGTAATTCATAATTCACAATTAAGAATTCATAATTGGGAGCGCGCTGTCATGCCGACGGCATAGCTCCCATAACTCCCATATCTCCCATAACACCCATCACATGCTAAAGAAGAAAAGCAAGAAACAACAAATGGAATTCAGCCGTTCGCCAAAGCTGTCGGGCAAGGTCAATGTATGTCTCGGCCTGCCGCTGACAGCCCTTTGGCTGCTGCGCTGCTGGAAGATTGACTGCTGGTATAACGGCACAACGATACTTTCATACATCGTACTCCTACTGATGGTGGGCACGGGCATCTACCGCTGGGCATTCCGCAAGGGTGCCATAAGCGACACGGTTACGCTTGGAGGCTTCAGCAACCGCATGTACCTGCGCTACAGACAACTGTATATGCCGGTTGGCATTGCGGCAGGCTTTCTGCTGATATTTGTCTTCACGGCGCTACTAACATTCATAGACGACGGCATTGACGGACTTACCATCCAGAGATTATCTGAAGAACTGGCCACTTTCGGTTGGATGTTTATCCTGGTTTTGTATAAAGTTCTGAAGTCATATGTCGACTTCTACGAATATTACCGCTCGCCCGAAGCATCGCGGAAGAAGGTCGACTGATATTGATTATACGGCAAACAAAGAGGAATGAAACATGATTAAACAATATCTAAGCAGCATAAGCATAACGAAATACAGCTGCAGCGCAAGGCTTTATGGCAAAATACATATCGGCATAGGGCTGCTCGTTGTGCTGTTCACCCTTGCATGTATAGCCATTAAAGGAATGCCGGAGCCGATAGTCTTGATTATTATGAGTCTTATAGCCATAGGCATCTTAGGCTATGGGGCATATTTCACATGGCTGCGCGGAAAGCCGCTGAAACGTGAGATTGTACTCGGCTCATGGTCCAACAGACTCTATCTGCGCAGCAGATGGCTGTTTATCACGGCATGCATAATCACCTGTCTGGCAGGATTTGCCGTCACTATAATGATTGTATCGCTGATTTCCAACGGCTATGAAGGCATGATTTCTGTGATGATAAAGAATATGAACGACTGGTTCTCACTGCTGATTCTGCTCATATACAAAGTGTTTCATTCTTACATGAGCTATTATCAGTACTACCGCTCGCCCGAATACAGGGCTTCGCTGAACAAAGATAAAGACACAATACGGGCATAAACGGCAGCAAGCCGTAAGGCCGCCGGACGCAAACCCGCAAACATAGAAGATGAAGAAAGAAAATAACACCAAGAGCTTTGTCCTGCGTGTGGACTCAGAGACGATGGCTGCCATTGAGAAATGGGCTGCCGATGAGTTTCGTTCCACCAACGGACAGCTGCAATGGATAATATCGGAGGCGCTGCGCAAGAGCGGACGACTGCCGAAGAAAAAGCGCGCACGCAAAGATGAAGGAAAGGAGAATGAAGAATGACATACCGTGAACTGTGGCGCACGCTCGAACCGCTGTATGGCAACGGAGAGGCGCGTGCCATTACCGACTATGTGCTGGATGTATGCTTCGGACTGTCGAAGGCTGACATCCTGTGCGGAGCCGTTGATGAGATGACGGCAGAAAAGACGGCAGAACTGAACAAGATATTCGGTCGTCTGACTGAGGGCGAGCCTGTGCAGTATGTGCTCGGGCGTGCCGAATTCAGCGGCCGGTGGTTTAATGTGCGCCCCGGCGTGCTCATACCCCGCCCCGAGACCGAGGAGCTTTGCGCATGGATAACAGCCGACAGCAAGGTTTCGGGCTGTCCGAAGGTGCTCGACATCGGCACGGGAAGCGGCTGCATAGCCATAACGCTGCAACTCGACATGCCGGAAAGTAAGGTTACGGCGTGGGACATTTCTGCCGATGCGCTCGACGTGGCACGCGAGAACGCACAACAACTTGGCGCCAACGTAAACTTCGTAAAGCAGGATGCGCTCAACGCAAAGCCTGAAGGCGAATGGGACGTGATAGTGAGCAATCCGCCATATATCTGCGAAAAAGAGAAGAAGGACATGGCCGTCAACGTGCTGGAACATGAGCCTCAAACGGCTCTCTTCGTGCCCGACGCCGACCCGCTGCTGTTCTATCGCGCCATAACGCGCCTTGCGGTGCAGACGCTTAGCAAGGGCGGACGGCTGTATTTTGAGATTAACCCGATATATGCCGACGACACCTGCCGCATGATGCGGGCCGAAGGCATGACGGCAGTAGAACTGCGCAGCGACATGTACGGCAAGCAACGCATGGCAAAGGGCGTAAAGGCGTAAAGGCAAAATAGCACAAACAGACAACACGGCAACATACACAGAGCCGGCAGTGCCGGCACAACATGACAAAAAGATGAAACAGATAACAGAACAGGAGGCATTCTTCAAGCTGTCGGCCATGTGCGCCGCAGCCGAGCACTGCCGCCACGAGATGAGCGAGAAGATGGCGCGCTGGCAGCTGCCAGACGACGTGCAGGAACGAATAATGCAGCGGCTTGTTGACGAAAAGTATATAGACGAGGAGCGCTACTGCCGTTTCTTCGTGCGCGACAAGATACGATACAACAAATGGGGACGCCGAAAGGTGGAACAGGCGCTGATGATGAAGCGCATACCGCGCGACATAATATCGGCAGCGCTCGGTGAGGTTGACGCCGAAGAATACATCGCCGTGCTTCGCCCTCTGCTGCAGAGCAAGCGCAAGACGATAAAGGCGGCAAGCGAATATGAGCTTAACGCCAAACTGATAAGGTTTGCCATGGGCCGCGGCTTCGACATGGACATAATAAGAGAGTGTCTCGACTGTGAGGAGTTTTAAGCCATACCATCCGCCACGATATGGCTTCACGGTATGCCAATGGCCATGACACGCGTTGGAAATATGACTCACAGAAAGTGTTATATGGGCAATCCTGCATGCCATGAGCGGAGATTAAGGCATACGGGAAACGGTAAAAAGTCAGGACAAAATTATTTTTCAATCCAGAAAAACAAAGTATAATGTATGTTAACAGGCATACGTTATACCATGCAACAAATTAACTTTTCTTTACTTTCCGACAGTTTTTAGCCGCCGAAACTTATGATTTCGGCAGCCAAAAGCATGCCTTTCAGCATGCAAAAGGCATGTTTTCGCACTGTAAAAGGCCACCTTTTGCAGCGCAAACAGCCGTATAACGGCAAGCAGAAAACCGCAAGACGGCACGCAACCGGCGTAAATCACGGCATATCAACACATTACACAAAGCATTCATTTTTCGCCATTTTTACGGCAAAACCACGCTGCAGCGGAGAGCATCGCTGCTCTGAGAGCGTCAAACAGACGGCAAACGGTAAAATTATTTTACACACCATGTCAAGCCGCAGCATAACAACAGGCGCATAACCGGCCTGCGCCCTGACGCCCGAACGCCACGGCCGGCGGCAACATCAGAGCGTTTTTTGTATGCCATGCGGCATATTTCGGCTCACGCGGCAAACGGTTTGCCCTTATTTTTTATTGTTCATGCCGCGTATAGTTCTTATTTTCAAACAAATTGCTTACCTTTGCAAAGCAAAAAGATGAAAGAGAAATAACAAACTAAAGAAATGAATATAGCAGGTGAGATTAGCAGCAGCGTGATAAAGGCCGTGAAGGAGCTTTACGGAGCCGACATCACAGAGAACATGGTTCAGCTGCAGAAGACAAAACGCGAGTTTGAGGGTAGCCTTACCCTGGTGGTTTTTCCGTTCTTAAAGATATCAAGACAGAAGCCCGAAGCTACGGCCGAGGCCATTGGCAACTGGCTTGTTGAAAACTGCGAGCACGTTGAGCGCTTCAACGTGGTCAAGGGATTTCTTAACCTCGTGCTGGCACAGCAGTCATGGATCAAGCTGCTCAACGCCATCAGCGCCGACGAGCACTACGGCGAGCGCAAGGCCGGAGCCGACGCTCCGCTGGTGATGATAGAATACTCATCGCCCAACACCAACAAGCCGCTCCACCTGGGACACGTGCGCAACAACCTGCTGGGCTGGAGCCTTGCACAGATTATGGAGGCCAACGGCAACCGTGTTGTCAAGACCAACATCGTGAACGACCGCGGAATACACATCTGCAAGTCGATGCTGGCATGGCTGAAATGGGGCAACGGCGAGACACCCGAGACAAGCGGCAAGAAGGGCGACCACCTGATTGGCGACTACTATGTGGCCTTCGACAAGCACTACCGCGAGGAGGTTAAGGAGCTAGAGGCTAAGTTTAAGGCTGAGGGCATGACCGACGAGGAGGCCGAGAAGAAGGCCAAGGACGAGGCTCCGCTGATAAAGGAGGCTCACGACATGCTCGTGAAATGGGAAGCCAACGACCCCGAGGTGCGCGCACTGTGGGAGAAGATGAACTCATGGGTTTACGCCGGATTCGACGAGACTTACAAGGCTCTGGGCGTAGGCTTCGACAAGATATACTATGAGTCGCAGACTTATCTGAAGGGAAAGGCAAAGGTGGAGGAAGGACTCGAGAAGGGACTCTTCTTCCGCAAGGACGACAACAGCGTATGGGCTGACCTCTCTGACGAGGGCCTCGACCAGAAGCTGCTGCTCCGCTCTGACGGCACATCGGTGTATATGACTCAGGACATCGGTACGGCAGAGATGCGCTTCAACGACTATCCTATAGACAAGATGATATATGTTGTGGGCAACGAGCAGAACTATCACTTCCAGGTGCTGTCAATATTGCTCGACCGCCTCGGCTTCAAGTGGGGCAAGGAGCTTGTCCACTTCTCTTACGGTATGGTAGAGCTGCCTAACGGCAAGATGAAGAGCCGCGAGGGAACGGTGGTTGACGCCGACGACCTGATAGCAGCGATGATAGACGACGCACGCCGCACGAGCGAAGAGCTGGGCAAGTTTGCCGACATGAGCGACGAGGAGCGTGCCGAGGTTTCGCGCATGGTTGGTATGGGTGCACTCAAATACTTCATCCTGAAGGTTGACGCCCGCAAGAACATGCTGTTCAATCCTGAAGAGTCAATCGACTTCAACGGCAACACAGGTCCGTTCATTCAGTACACTTACGCCCGCATACGCAGCATCCTGCGCAAGGCCGAGGCTCAGGGCATAGCAGTGCCCGAGGCATTCAGCGGCAACGTAAACCTGAGCGTCAAGGAGACAGAACTGATACAGAAGATGAACGAATATGAGGCTGCCGTGCGCCAGGCCGGCATCGACTACAGCCCGAGCGGCATAGCCAACTACTGCTACGAGTTGACCAAGGAGTTCAACCAATTCTATCATGACTTCAGCATCATCGGCGCCGACACTGACGACGAGAAGGCTCTGCGCCTGCTCATCGCCAAGAACGTGGCCAAGACTCTGAAGAACGGCATGCGCCTGCTCGGAATCGAAATGCCGGAACGAATGTAATAATTGTTGAGGAGTTAGAGTAGTTAAAGTAGTTATCGCTCACGGTGTGAGCTTAGTAGTTAAAGTCAAATGCCTTCAAGGCGTGATTTTAGTTTTGTTCAACTGCTCTAACTCCTTTATCTTTCATGATATCAACTTATCTTATTTCATCAGCCAAGGTGCTCAATATAAACTGCTCCACTAAATACCAGTTATTATGAACTATGAATTAACTAACTGTAATCCTCCAGATTATCGTAATGACACAGTACTGCCTCTTCCTATGGAAGTTAAGGCTGACGCATGGGCTGTTGACGCGGCGTGCAGCGGCAATCCGGGACAGATGGAGTACAGGGGCATCGACCTTACTACGGGTGCTGTGGTGTTTCATTACGGTCCGGTGTTCGGAACGAACAACATTGGCGAATTCCTTGCCATCGTGCATGCACTGGCACTTATGGAGCAGAAAGGCATCAAGAAGACTATATACAGCGACAGCTTCACGGCCATAACATGGATAAGGAAGATGCAGTGCAAGACAAAACTGGAGCGCACGGCCAAGACCGCACAGCTGTATAACGTCATAGCAAGAGCCGAAAACTGGCTGCGCACGCACACGTTCCGCACGGAACTCATCCAGTGGGACACGCGCAAATGGGGAGACATTCCGGCCGACTTCGGACGAAAATAAGCATTTCAGCCGTAAAGTCATTATCGCAGTGCCGTCTTTATTCCGTTTACGGTTTTTATTAACATAAAACGATAACATCATGAACCCTTACACACAATGCGCCCTGCTCTCGGCCTCAACGTTGAGAATGTTGCCGCACATACTGCTATATCTGCGCTTCAGGAAGACCATTGACGCCGACCTAGAGCCTTACGGAGAAGGCAAGGGCGGCATACTTACCTTTATTAAGGTGTGCACACGGCAGAAGGTGTTCCGCAACTTGTTCTATTATCGCCTTGGCGAATACCGCTCCGTGTTCATCAAGTGGCTCATGCCCGAGGACAAGTCGCTCCATATAACGTGCCCGTCGATAGGCGAAGGATGCCATCTAGAGCATTCTTATTCAACCTATCTCAACGCCGACAGCATAGGTCGCAACTTCTATTGTCTGCACCTCGTTACGCTCGGCAACGGCAAGAACGGACGCCCCACCATTGGCGACAACGTGAGCATATACACGGGTTCGATGGTGTTCGGCAAGGTAAAGATTGGCAACAACGTCAGGATTGGCGCCGCCACAGTTATATATAAGGATGTGCCCGACAACTGCACCGTGGTGGGCAATCCGGCCGTTATAGTAAAGAAGGACGGCAAGAAAGTGAATATTCCATTATAACAAAATATCAACAAGACACATGACCGAATTTGAGAAAATGCGCAGCAGCCAGCTCTACAACTTCTCCGACCCGGAGATATTCAAGAGTCTTGACCACGCAAAGAAGCTGTGTGCCAGGCTGCAGACAGTCACCATAACAGACGACTGCTACCGTGAGATGATAGAAGACCTCATACCCGGCATACCGGAGGACAGCGTGGTGTGCCCGCCGTTCCACTGCGACCACGGCAACGGCATAACCATGGGGCGCAACGTGTTCGTAAACTACAACTGCGTGATGCTTGACGGAGGCCGCATTACCATAGGCGACAACGTGCTTATAGGCCCCAACTGCCAGATATACACGCCGCAGCATCCGATGGACTACGTGCCGCGCCGCGGTACGATAGAGACGGCTTATCCTGTAACCATAGGCGAGGACACATGGCTCTGCGGCAGTGTTATCGTGTGTCCGGGCGTAACGATAGGCAAGCGATGCATCATTGCTGCCGGCAGCGTGGTTACTAAAGACATACCCGACGACTCGCTCGCAGCAGGCAATCCGGCAGTGGTAAAGCGCCGCCCGGTGGTTGACAAATAAGCCATGCGCGGCTCATCTTCATCACTATACAACAACAAAGATTATTTTCTGATTATGAAACCAGTTGACAAGAAGTCTCTTCTCTTTGTGTGTCTCGGCAATATATGCCGCTCTCCGGCTGCCGAGGCAATACTGAAATATAAGCTCGAAGACAACAAGCGCCTGGCAGGACGCATTGAGGTAGACTCTGCAGGCATCGGTTCATGGCACGAAGGACAGCTGCCCGACCGTCGTATGAGAACTCACGGGGCAAGCCGCGGATACGACCTGAGCAGCAGGGCAAGACAGATTAAGCCTGCCGACTTCGGCCGCTTTGACTATGTTTTCGCGATGGATCATCAGAATGTGGCCGACCTTAACTGCGTGGCACGCAACGATGCCGACCGCAATAAGATAATGTGTACGGCCGACTTCATGAGCCGTCATCCGCAATACGACACCGTGCCCGACCCCTATTACGGAGGCGATGCCGACTTCGAGCTGGCTCTCGACCTTATAGAAGATGCCTGCGACGGCATCATTGCATGGCTCGAGAAACAGATGTAATGCTCTGACAAGCAATGCCTAAGCCATAGCAAGGCTGACAGCATACCCATTTATTATTAGCGCCGCATATACCTACAAATGGGTATATGCGGCGCTCTGTTTTCACACCCCAGCACACTTAACGCTGCCAAACATGGCTCATCGTACCGTGCAAGGCATGAAAACAGGCCGGCCATCACCCTTTTTGGTGATTAGAGACGCACATTCATTTAATCTTATTTTACCGATTTTTAAGTATTGTAAACATTTTTACAAGCCATTACCTTTGCATCGAAAAATCAAAAAATAAGACATAAATGAACTTAACGGGAAAAACTTTTCTGACATGTGCCGCAGCCATTCTGTTCACTTCCGCACAGATGCAGGCACAACATTCGGCTGCCGACAGCGTGTATCAGCACGCCAAGGGCAACCGCCTGAGCATCGGCGGATATGGCGAGGTGGCACTGACGCGCAACTTCTACAGCGACAACGTTTATCGTTATTCTAACGCAAGCCAGTATAAGAACGATCCAAGCCACGGACGCTTCGACATTCCGCATGCCGTGATATACATAAGCTACGACTTCGGAAAGGGCTGGAGCATGTCGAGCGAGATTGAGTTTGAGCACGGCGGAGCAGGCGGTGCCGTTGAGAAAGAGTTTGAAGAGGCCGGCGAATGGGAACAGGAAACCGAGAAAGGCGGCGAGGTGGAGCTGGAGCAGTTCTGGATTCAGAAGTCGTTTGCACGCTGGGCAAATATCCGTATCGGACACATAGTAGTGCCAGTAGGCCTCACCAACGCCCATCATGAGCCGCTAAACTTCTTTACAGTCTACCGCCCCGAAGGCGAATCTACCATTCTTCCATGCACATGGCACGACACAGGCATCAGTTTCTGGGGCCGCTCGGGCGACTTCCGTTATGAGCTGCAGTTCATCGCCGGACTAGACGCCTTCATGTTCGACCGCGACAACTGGGTGCAGAACGGTGCCGGTTCGCCATTCGAATTTAAGGTGGCCAACAAGTATGGCTTTGCCGCACGCATCGACAACTACACCATTCCGGGCCTGCGCATCGGTCTTAGCGGATACTACGGACAGTCGATGCACAACACCTATCCGCACGACATGGAAGGCGAAGGCAAGGCCAACGACAAGGCTAAGGGCAACGTATATATCGGAGCTTTCGACTTCACCTACTCGGGCCACAACTGGATTGTAAGAGGTAACGCCGACTACGGATATGTGAGCGACGCATCGAAGATAAGCGCCATAAAGCGTAACCTTGTGTCGAGCGGCGCGCCTTATAAGAAATCGCCCGTAGGCAAGAATGCCGTAGCGGCAGGCATCGAGGCCGGATATGACATTTTCTCACAGATACCCAAGCTAAGAAACAAGAACCAAAAGCTGTATGCCTTTGGCAGATATGAGTACTACGACTCATACATTCCTGCCGCCGACCAGGCCGACTACGAATATACCGACCGCAACCGCATGGCAGTAGGCCTCAACTACTACCCCGTTCCGCAGATTGTCGTGAAGGGCGAATACTCAAAGAGATTCCTCAAATCAAAATACAACGACGAGCCTTCGGTGTCGATAGGCGTGGCATATCAGGGATTCTTCCTGTAAGACGACGAAGCCGGACACCCTGAATGTATAGAAGAAACGATACAAGTATTAATATAAAAACAAAGTAAGCTATGGAAAAAATCTTTAAATTGCCCCTTGCACTCATGCTCGGAGCAGCAGTAATGTTTGGTTTTTCGTCATGCAGCGACGATGACGACAGCGACGACGGCAGTGCGTTGACAGAGAAAGAAGCCTTCCTGAAAGAGGCGGCAGGCGTGTATGTAAACGACGTTGTATATTCAACCTACGGAAGTCTGGCTGCCGAGACAAACAGTCTTTACGAACAGCTGTATGCCGTGAAGGAAAAGTTTAAGACAGACCCGAACTCGGTTACGCAGACTGAAATTGACAACATCTGCGCCACATTTTTGAGTGCGCGCGCCTATTGGGAAAAGAGCGAGGCATTCCTGTTCGGCGCAGCAACCGACTTCGGCATCGACCCGCACATCGACACATGGCCGCTCGACCTGGAAGGACTGGCCACAGAGCTGAAGAACACCGACAAAGTGGCCAACATGGATGGCGAAGACGGCATATCCTATGCAGCCAACAAACTGGGACAGGAGCTGCTGGGTTTCCACGGCATTGAGTTTATCATCTTCCGCGACGGCGCCAACCGCAAGATAGAGAAGCTGCGCGGCGTTGAAGACGACCCTGATTTTGTTAAGGTGGCAACAAACGTTACAGGTCTTGAAGAACTGATTTATGCCACAGCCGTTGCCGGCGACCTGCGCGACCGCTGCTATCAGCTCAACGTATCATGGAACGCCGACGCACCCGAAGAGCAGCGCACACGTGTCGTAGACGAGTGTGAACTGCCTTGCACCGTGGGCAGCGGCAACAACTCTTATGGCACAAACATGCTCAACGCCGGTCAGGCCGGAAGCACTTATGCAATGTGGCGCGAGGTGGCAAGCACCATCCTGCTGAGCGGATGCGAGAATATTGCAAAGGAAGTGTACTCACAGAAGATGGGACTTGCCTACAGCGGCGAAGACCCCAACTACATTGAGTCGCCCTACAGCAAGCGCTCCTTCTATGACTTCTACGACAACATCATAAGCATAGAGAACAGCATATACGGCGGCGTTGAAGGCAACCGCAACGAAAGCAAGTCGATCATGGCGTACTTGAAAAAGTATAACCCGGAACTTGCCGCCACGGTTGAGACAAACATAAAGAACTCTCTCGATAAACTTACGGCATGCCAGAACAGCGGCACTGCCTTTGTTGACAATCCCAAAGCTCAGTGTGTGGCCGACGCCATAGCTGCCATAGAAGCGCTCGACGCAAGCCTGACGGCAGCATCAACATGGATTGCAGCCAACTGACAATACTTTTTAAAGGTTATTAGAAGTTATGCCACGTCAAGCCGTCACACGGTCTGCGTGGCGTAACTTTACGCCTGAAAGACAAAAGCAATCGCAGAACCGATAAAGAAAGCAAAGACAAAGTAATCTTAAAACAGCATATTATGAAATTTATAAGTATCAGAAACTGTCATGTTGCCGCCATCGCGGCATGTGCCTGTCTGTCGTTTCAGGCCTGCACTGACGATGAACGTCTGCCGGAGAACACGGGCGACATTGAGTATGTTGGACAGGATGTGGGCAACTTCTCGGCCGACGAGTGGTATCCGGGCGGCAAGCTCGGCACTACCGAGAACGTAGGCGCGGGCTGCTATGAAGACGACGCCCCTATAGTAGACGAAATGGGACTGCTAAGTGAGTTTCATCTCGGCGAGGTGCTCTTTGAGCGCAACTTCAACACGAGCACTCCGCCGTTCAACGGCCTAGGGCCGGCATCGGTCAGAAAGTCGTGCATCGACTGCCATCCGGGCTACGGCCACGGCAAGCGGCAGGAGTCTTACAAAGCAGGCTTCGGCAACGGCTACCTGCTCGTGATATATCATCCCGAAGACGGAGCCAACAGCAACGACGGTCCCTACATCAGCGAGGTGACTGGCATGCCGCAGACACAGGCCGTGTCGCCGTTTCTTCCGCCCGTTGACGAGGACAAAATCAGCATGACATGGAAAACCGTGGAAGGTACGATGCCGAGCGGACTGTCGGCAACGGAGTTTCCCGACGGCGAGAAATATCAGCTCATATATCCCGAAGTGACCATTTCGCAGGATGCGTTCAACACCGACCCGAAGCCTACCAACATTGCCGTGCGACTGGAGTCGACGATAGGCATAATGGGCACGGGCCTCATTGACGCCATACCCGAGGACTCGCTCAAGAAGCAGTATCAGGAGGAGGCTAAATACATAGAGCTTAACCCTGCCATGTGGGACAAGGCCGCCAACGACTGGGCATCTACGGCCTACTACACCAACTGGACATCGCCGGGTGCGCTGGCCGACGGCACTCCCGTCACGGGGATGATAAAGCGCTACACCTATGCGCTGACACGTGCCAGCCTGCAGGACGGCGCCGGAGCCAACGCCATGTGGAACATTCCGAACGTGAGCCGTCCTGACCGCCCGAAGCTCTACACTACCGACGCATGGGCCTTGGCGATGTCGAAGAACCAGAACGTGATAGCTGCGATAAAGAGCGACCCTACGTCGCCGTATTATGCCGACGGAACTGACAGCGGCATTGCCGACGCCGTGAAGAATCTGCTGTCACCAAGCACCAACCAGTTTGACAACCAGTGGCACAACTTTGAGCCGGAGATGAGCAACGACAACTTCTACGCCTTCATGGTGTGGCACCGCGGACTGGCCATACCTCGCGCCCGCAACCTTAACGACCCTGATGTGCAGCGCGGCAAGAAGCTGTTTATGGAGATGGGCTGCGCCACATGCCACCGTCCGTCGTGGACAACGGGCGACGACAACTACTGGACGCCTGACGTGATAAAGGGCAAGCCGCTGCCTAAGTATCCGCGCCAGAAGATTTATCCTTACTCTGACTTTGTGCAGCACCGTCTGCACATGATCAACGACATTCACGGCTCATGGTGCCGCACCACACCGCTATGGGGCCGCGGTCTGTCGCTGATTAACACCGGCGCACAAGACCGCCTGCACGACTGCCGCGCACGCAACGAGATAGAGGCCATAATGTGGCATGCCTACAGCAAGGAGAGCGACGCATACGCCTCGGCAGCAAAGTTCTATAACCTCAGCAAAGCCGACCGCGACGCCGTGGTGAAGTTCCTGCAGGCGATATGATTTTTTGTAGTTAAAGGAGTTAGAGTAGTTAAAGGAGTTAAAGTCATATGTCTTGTGGCTTTACTCCTTTTGAATATTGTGAATAAGTAATTCCATAAATATTTTTGCTTTGACTCCTAAAGAGCAATGCTATTGACTTTAACACCTTTAACAACTCTAAACTCCCGTCTTACAAAAGTGAAAAATCCAAATGCGTAGTGGTTGATAAGAAGCAACAAGGCTATTGACTTTAACTCCTAGCCAACTTGTTGGCGATAACTACTTCTAACTCCTTTAACTCCTAAAAACACATGACCCTTTCCCGTTCCCTCCTTGCTCTTTACGTGAGCATCATAACGATAATGGCTGCGGCCACGATAACAGAGAAATACATGGGCTGCGACTATGTTGCCGACACCATATACGGCTCATGGTGGTTTGCCGTCATGTGGGCACTGCTGACGGCAGCGGGCGTGGCGTATATCGTGAAGAGGCGCGTAAGGCGCGCGTCGGTGCTGCTGCTCCACGGCTCGTTCGTCGTGATACTGCTCGGCGCCCTGCTCACCCACGTGTCGGCATCGCAAGGCACGGTAAGACTACGGCTCGGCGAGACAACCGACACGTATGTGGTCAGCACGAAAGACGGCGACATACGTCACAAGCTGCCGTTCAAGCTAAGGCTGAAGTCGTTCGACATACACTATCACGACGGCACAAAAGCCGCGGCCGACTATGTAACAAGGCTCACCGTTACCGACGGCGACAAGACCACAGAGGCACTTGTGTCGATGAACAACATATTCAGCTACAAGTCTGTAAGGCTCTATCAGATGTCTTACGACCCCGACATGCGCGGCAGCGTGCTCTCGGTCAACCGCGACCCGTGGGGCATACCCGTAACCTACTGCGGCTACGCCCTGCTCTTTATTGCCATGATATGGATGCTCATCGACCCCAAGGGGCCTTACCGCCGCCTGCTGCGCAGCGACATAGTGAGAAAAGGAATGATGACCTTTGCGCTGCTTGTCGCCACTACATTAATGGCTCACGGCGCAACGACACTGCCCAAAGAGACGGCCGACAAGTTCGGACGGCTGTATGTTCTCTACAACAACCGCGTATGCCCGCTGCAGACTCTCGCCATAGACTTCACGAAGAAGCTGTGCGGCAGCGCAAGCTACGGCGGCTACACGGCAGAACAGGTGCTGATGGGCTTCGTTATGTGGCCCGACGAGTGGAGCCGCGAGCCGCTGCTCCGACTGAAGGGCGGCGCCCTGCGCGACAGGCTGCAGCTGCCCCGCCAATGCGCCATAAACACCTTCTTCAACGACATGATGGGCGGATACATCATTGGCCCCTACCTGAACGAATACTACAACGGGCACGACGACGAGTTTCACCGCCAGGTGGCCGACGTAGACGCGCGCATACAGCTAGTGATGGACCTGCGGCGCGGCAAGCTGCTGAAGGTGTTTCCGTATACCGTCAACGGCAACACCACATGGTATGCCCCAACAGACATCATGCCCGACTCTGCCGTAGCCCCGGCCGACAGACAGTATATGCAGAACGTATTTTCGCTGATATATCAGGAGGCACTGGCAGGCAACATGGCTTCTGTGGGCAACATTGCCGACAAGATGCTGCGCTATCAGCACAAAAACGGCGGCAGCTCGCTGCCCTCGGGCATGCAGACGCAGGCCGAACGGCTGTATAACGCCCTGCCCTTTGCCACCATTCTCTTCATGCTCAACCTCGGCATGGGCTTCGCCACGCTGTTTGCCGTTCTCTGGCTTATGACACGCCCCACAAGGCGCACCTTGCGCGGCAGCATGCTAATGAAGATTGCAGTAGCTGTCATGCTGCTTTCTTTCGCGGCGCTCACTCTCTGCGCGGCTCTGCGCTGGCTGATAAGGGGCACCGCACCCATGGCAAACGGCTACGAGACGATGCTGCTCATGGC
>ULMB01022742.1_pt1 | contig 47640 bp, 29 predicted proteins | sample 1951571 | NCBI WGS metagenome assembly ULMB01 (sample SAMEA4835542, study PRJEB28245) | human gut metagenome | biome: gut microbiome; material: fecal sample | place: Denmark | collected 2008 | reverse complement strand
TGTTACCGGCTGTGGGGGCCGTCATCACCCCACAAAACGGGGCCGGAATGGATAAAGCGGCAAATGGTGTGCCGGTCGTGAACATTGCCACGCCGGACGGGGCCGGGATTTCGCATAACCGGTTTACGGATTACAACGTCGGGAAGGAAGGGCTGATTCTCAATAATGCCACCGGTAAGCTTAATCCGACGCAGCTTGGTGGACTGATACAGAATAACCCGAACCTGAAAGCGGGCGGGGAAGCGAAGGGTATCATCAACGAAGTGACCGGCGGTAACCGTTCACTGCTGCAGGGCTATACGGAAGTGGCCGGCAAAGCGGCGAATGTGATGGTTGCCAACCCGTATGGTATCACCTGTGACGGCTGTGGTTTTATCAACACGCCGCACGCGACGCTCACCACAGGCAGACCTGTGATGAATGCCGACGGCAGCCTGCAGGCGCTGGAGGTGACTGAAGGCAGTATCACCATCAATGGCGCGGGCCTGGACGGCACCCGGAGCGATGCCGTATCCATTATTGCCCGTGCAACGGAAGTGAATGCCGCGCTTCATGCGAAGGATTTAACTGTCACTGCAGGCGCTAACCGGATAACTGCAGATGGTCGCGTCAGTGCCCTGAAGGGCGAAGGTGATGTGCCGAAAGTTGCCGTTGATACCGGCGCGCTCGGTGGAATGTACGCCAGGCGTATTCATCTGACCTCCACTGAAAGTGGTGTCGGGGTTAATCTTGGTAACCTTTATGCCCGCGATGGCGATATCACCCTGGATGCCAGCGGCAGACTGACTGTCAACAACAGTCTCGCCACGGGGGCCGTCACTGCAAAAGGTCAGGGCGTCACCTTAACCGGCGACCATAAAGCGGGAGGTAACCTGAGCGTCAGCAGCCGGAGCGATATCGTTCTCAGCAATGGAACGCTTAACAGCGACAAGGACCTCAGCCTGACCGCCGGCGGCAGAATCACTCAACAGAATGAAAAACTGACTGCCGGCCGGGATGTAACGCTTGCCGCGAAAAACATCACACAGGATACCGCCAGCCAGATTAACGCGGCCCGCGATATCGTGACTGTCGCCAGTGACACGCTGACAACACAGGGACAGATAACCGCCGGGCAGAATCTCACGGCCAGCGCCACCACGCTGACACAGGACGGAATATTGCTGGCGAAAGGTCATGCGGGACTCGATGCCGGCACGCTGAATAACAGTGGTGCTGTTCAGGGGGCTTCCCTGACGCTCGGCAGTACAACGCTCAGCAACAGTGGCTCCCTGCTCAGTGGCGGTCCCCTGACCGTGAATACCCGCGACTTTACCCAGAGCGGCCGCACTGGCGCGAAGGGCAAAGTGGATATCACGGCCAGTGGGAAACTGACCAGTACAGGTTCGCTGGTGAGCGATGATGTACTGGTGCTGAAGGCGCAGGATGTGACACAGAACGGTGTGCTGTCCGGCGGCAAAGGGCTGACGGTCAGTGCGCAGGCGCTGAGCTCCGGTAAAAAATCGGTCACCCACAGCGATGCTGCGATGACGCTGAATGTGACAACAGTGGCGCTGGACGGGGAAAACAGTGCCGGTGACACCCTCCGGGTTCAGGCAGACAAACTGAGTACCGCAGCGGGCGCACAGCTTCAGAGCGGTAAAAATCTCAGCATCAACGCCAGAGATGCACGTCTTGCAGGTACGCAGGCAGCACAACAGACCATGGCGGTGAACGCCAGTGAAAAGCTCACCCACAGCGGGAAAAGCAGCGCCCCGTCGCTCAGCCTCAGTGCGCCGGAACTGACCAGCAGCGGTGTGCTTGTTGGTTCCGCCCTGAATACACAGTCACAGACCCTGACCAACAGTGGTCTGTTGCAGGGGGAGGCCTCACTCACCGTTAACACACAGAGGCTTGATAATCAGCAGAACGGCACGCTGTACAGTGCTGCAGACCTGACGCTGGATATACCGGACATCCGCAACAGCGGGCTTATCACCGGTGATAATGGTTTAACGTTAAACACTGCCTCCCTCAGCAATCCGGGAAAAATCATCGCTGACACGCTGAACGTCAGGGCGACCACGCTGGATGGTGATGGTCTGTTGCAGGGCGCCGGTGCACTTGCGCTTGCAGGCGACACCCTCTCACAGGGCCGTAACGGACGCTGGCTGACGGCGGGCGACCTCTCCCTCCGGGGTAAAACACTGCATACCGCAGGGACCACGCAGGGACAGAATCTCACCGTGCAGGCGGACAACTGGGCGAACAGTGGCTCCGTGCTGGCAACCGGTAACCTTACTGCTTCGGCAACCGGTCAGTTGACCAGTACCGGCGATATCATGAGCCAGGGTGACACCACGCTGAACGCAGCCACCACGGACAACCGGGGCAGTCTGCTTTCGGCCGGCACGCTCTCTCTTGATGGAAATTCACTGGATAACCGCGGCACTGTCCAGGGTAACCATGTCACGATTCGTCAGAACAGTGTCACCAACAGTGGCACGCTCACCGGGATAGCCGCGCTGATGCTTGCCGCCCGTATGGATATGGCATCCCCTCAACCTGCGCTGATGAATAACGGAGGTTCACTGCTGACCAGCGGCGATCTGACAATCACCGCAGGCAGTATTACCAGTTCCGGACACTGGCAGGGCAAACAGGTGCTGATCACCGCAGACAGTCTGGCAAACAGCGGGGCGATCCAGGCGGCTGACAGCCTGACTGCACGTCTGACGGGTGAGCTTGTCAGCACAGCAGGTAGCAAAGTCACCTCGAACGGTGAAATGGCGCTCAGTGCACTGAATTTAAGCAACAGCGGACAATGGATTGCAAAAAATCTGACCCTGAAGGCGAACTCACTGACCAGTGCGGGTGACATCACCGGTGTGGATGCTCTCACGCTCACGGTGAATCAGACGCTGAACAATCACGCGAGCGGAAAACTGCTCAGTGCAGGTGTGCTGACGCTGAAGGCAGACAGTGTCAAAAACGACGGGCAATTACAGGGAAATGCCACCACCATCACGGCAGGACAACTCACAAACGGCGGGCATCTGCAGGGCGAAACGCTGACACTGACAGCCTCCGGTGGCGTGAACAACCGTTCCGGTGGTGTTCTGATGAGCCGGAATGCACTGAATGTCAGTACTGCGACCCTGAGTAACCAGGGCACGATACAGGGCGGTGGCGGGGTTTCCCTGAACGCCACTGACCGTCTGCAGAACGACGGCAAAATCCTCTCCGGCAGTAACCTCACGCTGACGGCGCAGGTGCTGGCGAACACCGGCAGCGGACTGGTACAGGCTGCCACCCTGCTGCTGGATGTGGTGAATACTGTCAACGGCGGACGCGTACTTGCCACCGGCAGTGCCAACGTTAAAGGAACCACGCTGAATAATACCGGTACGCTTCAGGGTGCGGACCTGCTGGTGAATTACCACACATTCAGCAACAGCGGTACCCTGCTGGGAACCTCCGGGCTTGGCGTCAAGGGCAGTTCACTGCTGCAAAATGGTACAGGGCGGCTGTACAGTGCAGGCAACCTGCTGCTTGACGCTCAGGACTTCAGTGGTCAGGGGCAGGTGGTGGCCACCGGTGATGTCACACTGAAACTGATTGCTGCCCTCACGAATCATGGTACCCTGGCCGCAGGGAAAACCCTTTCCGTCACGTCGCAAAATGCCATCACCAACGGCGGTGTCATGCAGGGTGATGCCATGGTGCTCGGTGCCGGAGAGGCATTCACCAACAATGGAACGCTGACTGCCGGTAAAGGCAACAGTGTTTTCAGCGCACAGCGTCTTTTCCTTAACGCACCGGGTTCACTTCAGGGCGGTGGCGATGTGAGTCTGAACAGCCGGAGTGATATCACCATCAGTGGTTTTACCGGCACGGCAGGCAGTCTGACAATGAATGTGGCCGGTACCCTGCTGAACAGTGCGCTGATTTATGCGGGGAATAACCTGAAGCTGTTTACAGACCGTCTGCATAACCAGCATGGTGATATCCTGGCCGGCAACAGTCTGTGGGTACAGAAGGATGCTTCCGGCGGTGCAAACACAGAGATTATCAATAATTCCGGGAATATTGAGACGCATCAGGGCGATATTGTTGTAAGAACCGGGCATCTTCTGAACCAGCGGGAGGGATTTTCTGCCACAACAACAACCCGGACTAACCCCTCATCCATTCAGGGAATGGGAAATGCTCTGGTTGATATTCCCCTTTCCCTTCTTCCTGACGGCAGCTATGGCTATTTCACCCGTGAAGTTGAAAATCAGCACGGTACGCCCTGCAACGGGCACGGGGCATGCAATATCACAATGGATACGCTTTATTATTACGCGCCGTTTGCTGACAGTGCCACACAGCGCTTTCTCAGCAGCCAGAACATCACAACAGTAACCGGTGCTGATAATCCGGCAGGCCGCATTGCGTCAGGGCGTAATCTTTCTGCTGAGGCTGAACGACTGGAAAACCGGGCGTCATTTATCCTGGCGAATGGGGATATCGCACTCTCGGGCAGAGAGTTAAGCAATCAGAGCTGGCAGACGGGGACAGAGAATGAATATCTGGTATACCGCTACGACCCGAAAACGTTTTACGGTAGCTATGCAACAGGCTCTCTGGATAAACTGCCCCTGCTGTCACCGGAATTTGAAAACAATACCATCAGATTTTCACTGGATGGCCGGGAAAAAGATTACACGCCCGGTAAGACGTATTATTCCGTTATTCAGGCGGGCGGGGATGTTAAGACCCGTTTTACCAGCAGTATCAATAACGGAACAACCACTGCACATGCAGGTAGTGTCAGTCCGGTGGTCTCTGCACCTGTACTGAATACGTTAAGTCAGCAGACCGGCGGAGACAGTCTGACACAGACAGCGCTGCAGCAGTATGAGCCGGTGGTGGTTGGCTCTCCGCAATGGCACGATGAACTGGCAGGTGCCCTGAAAAATATTGCCGGAGGTTCGCCACTGACCGGTCAGACCGGTATCAGTGATGACTGGCCACTGCCTTCCGGCAACAATGGATACCTGGTTCCGTCCACGGACCCGGACAGTCCGTATCTGATTACGGTGAACCCGAAACTGGATGGTCTCGGACAGGTGGACAGCCATTTGTTTGCCGGACTGTATGAGCTTCTTGGAGCGAAGCCGGGTCAGGCGCCACGTGAAACGGCTTCGTCGTATACCGATGAAAAACAGTTTCTGGGCTCATCGTATTTTCTTGACCGCCTCGGGCTGAAACCGGAAAAAGATTATCGTTTCCTGGGGGATGCGGTCTTTGATACCCGGTATGTCAGTAACGCGGTGCTGAGCCGGACGGGTTCACGTTATCTCAACGGACTGGGTTCAGACACGGAACAGATGCGGTATCTGATGGATAACGCGGCCAGACAACAGAAAGGACTGGGATTAGAGTTTGGTGTGGCGCTGACAGCTGAACAGATTGCTCAGCTTGACGGCAGCATGCTGTGGTGGGAGTCAGTCACCATCAACGGACAGACAGTCATGGTCCCGAAACTGTATCTGTCGCCGGAAGATATCACCCTGCATAACGGCAGCGTTATCAGCGGGAACAACGTGCAGCTTGCGGGCGGCAATATCACCAACAGCGGCGGCAGCATCAACGCACAGAACGACCTTTCGCTCGACAGTACCGGCTATATCGACAACCTGAATGCAGGGCTGATAAGCGCGGGCGGTAGCCTGGATCTGAGCGCCATCGGGGATATCAGCAATATCAGCTCAGTCATCAGCGGTAAAACCGTACAACTGGAAAGCGTGAGTGGCAACATCAGCAATATCACCCGGCGTCAGCAATGGAATGCGGGCAGTGACAGCCGATATGGTGGTGTGCATCTCAGCGGTACGGACACCGGTCCGGTTGCGACCATTAAAGGCACTGATTCACTTTCACTGGATGCAGGGAAAAACATTGATATTACCGGGGCAACGGTCTCGTCCGGTGGAACCCTTGGAATGTCTGCGGGTAATGATATCAACATTGCCGCAAACCTGATAAGCGGGAGCAAAAGTCAGTCCGGTTTCTGGCACACTGATGACAACAGTGCATCATCCACCACCTCACAGGGCAGCAGCATCAGCGCCGGCGGTAACCTGGCGATGGCTGCAGGCCATAATCTGGATGTCACGGCATCCTCTGTTTCTGCCGGGCACAGCGCCCTGCTTTCTGCAGGTAACGACCTGAGTCTGAATGCAGTCAGGGAAAGCAAAAACAGTCGCAACGGCAGGTCCGAAAGTCATGAAAGCCACGCAGCAGTGTCCACGGTGACGGCGGGCGATAACCTCCTCCTTGTTGCCGGTCGTGATGTTGCCAGTCAGGCTGCCGGTGTGGCTGCGGAAAATAACGTGGTCATCCGGGGCGGACGTGATGTGAACCTGGTGGCAGAGTCTGCCGGTGCAGGCGACAGCTATACGTCGAAGAAAAAGAAAGAGATTAACGAGACAGTCCGTCAGCAGGGAACGGAAATCGCCAGCGGTGGTGACACCACCGTCAACGCAGGACGGGATATCACCGCTGTTGCGTCATCCGTTACCGCAACCGGCAATATCAGCGTGAATGCCGGTCGTGATGTTGCCCTGACCACGGCGACAGAAAGTGACTATCACTATCTGGAAACGAAGAAAAAAAGCGGAGGTTTTCTCAGTAAGAAAACCACCCACACCATCAGTGAGGACAGTGCCTCCCGTGAAGCAGGCTCCCTGCTGTCGGGGAACCGCGTGACCGTTAACGCCGGTGATAACCTGACGGTAGAGGGTTCGGATGTGGTGGCTGACCAGGATGTGTCACTGGCGGCGGGTAACCATGTTGATGTTCTTGCTGCCACCAGTACAGATACGTCCTGGCGCTTTAAGGAAACGAAGAAATCCGGTCTGATGGGTACCGGCGGTATTGGTTTCACCATTGGCAGCAGTAAGACAACGCACGACCGCCGCGAGGCCGGGACAACGCAGAGTCAGAGTGCCAGTACCATCGGCTCCACTGCCGGTAATGTCAGTATTACCGCGGGCAAACAGGCTCATATCAGCGGTTCGGATGTGATTGCGAACCGGGATATCAGCATTACCGGTGACAGTGTGGTGGTTGACCCGGGGCATGATCGTCGTACTGTGGACGAAAAATTTGAGCAGAAGAAAAGCGGGCTGACGGTTGCCCTTTCCGGCACGGTGGGCAGTGCCATCAATAATGCGGTCACCAGTGCACAGGAGACGAAGGAGAGCAGTGACAGCCGTCTGAAAGCCCTGCAGGCCACAAAGACAGCGCTGTCTGGTGTGCAGGCCGGACAGGCTGCGGCAATGGCCACCGCAACCGGTGACCCGAATGCGACGGGAGTCAGCCTGTCGCTTACCACCCAGAAATCGAAATCACAACAACATTCTGAAAGTGACACAGTATCCGGCAGTACGCTGAATGCCGGGAATAATCTGTCTGTTGTCGCAACCGGCAAAAACAGGGGAGATAACCGCGGAGATATTGTGATTGCAGGAAGCCAGCTTAAGGCCGGTGGTAACACAAGCCTGGATGCCGCGAATGATGTTCTGTTGAGTGGCGCTGCAAACACACAAAAAACAACGGGCAGGAACAGCAGCAGTGGCGGTGGCGTGGGTGTCAGTATCGGTGCCGGTGGTAACGGTGCCGGTATCAGCGTCTTTGCCAGCGTTAATGCGGCAAAAGGCAGCGAGAAAGGTAACGGTACTGAGTGGACTGAAACCACAATAGATAGCGGTAAAACCGTCACCATCAACAGTGGTCGGGATACGGTACTGAACGGTGCTCAGGTCAACGGCAACAGGATTATCGCCGATGTGGGCCACGACCTGCTGATAAGCAGCCAGCAGGACACCAGTAAGTACGACAGTAAACAGACCAGCGTGGCTGCCGGCGGCAGTTTTACCTTTGGCTCCATGACCGGCTCAGGTTACATCGCTGCCTCCCGGGATAAGATGAAGAGCCGCTTTGACTCCGTTGCTGAACAAACCGGGATGTTTTCCGGAGATGGCGGCTTCGATATCACGGTCGGCAACCACACCCAGCTCGATGGTGCGGTTATCGCTTCCACGGCGACGGCAGATAAAAACAGCCTCGATACCGGGACGCTCGGCTTCAGCGATATTCACAACGAAGCGGATTATAAAGTCAGTCACAGTGGAATCAGTCTGAGCGGTGGTGGCAGCTTCGGGGATAAATTTCAGGGTAACATGCCGGGTGGCATGATATCCGCCGGAGGTCACAGCGGATATGCGGAAGGAACGACTCAGGCCGCAGTGGCAGATGGCACAATCACCATCCGGGACAGGGACAATCAGAAGCAGAATCTGGCGAACCTGAGCCGTGACCCTGCGCACGCTAATGACAGTATCAGCCCGATATTTGACAAGGAGAAAGAGCAGAGGCGTCTGCAGACAGTGGGGCTTATCAGTGACATTGGCAGTCAGGTGGCAGATATCGCGCGGACGCAGGGGGAACTGAATGCATTGAAGGCTGCGCAGGATAAATATGGGCCTGTTCCGGCGGATGCGACGGAAGAACAGCGGCAGGCATATCTGGCAAAACTGCGTGATACGCCGGAATACAAAAAGGAACAGGAAAAGTATGGCACTGGCAGTGAGATTCAGCGAGGTATACAGGCCGCGACAGCCGCGCTTCAGGGACTGGCGGGTGGTAATTTAGCGGGTGCTCTGGCCGGAGCTTCTGCACCGGAACTGGCGCATCTGCTGAAATCAACAGAAAAAGACCCGGCAGTAAACGCCATTGCTCACGCCATTCTGGGCGGTGCAGTAGCGGCAATGCAGGGTAATAATGTTGCTGCCGGTGCAGCAGGCGCAGCAACGGGAGAGCTGGCAGCCAGAGCGATTGCCGGAATGCTGTATCCTGGCGTGAAGCAGTCAGACCTCAGTGAAGAGCAGAAGCAGACGATAAGTACGCTGGCAACCGTTTCAGCAGGGCTGACCGGCGGTCTAACCGGAAACAGCACCGCATCAGCAGCAGTGGGAGCACAGAGCGGGAAGAATGCTGTTGAGAATAACTACTTGAGCAATAAGCAGATAGATGCCTGGTCCGCTGAAATGAAGTCCTGTCAGGCGAAAGGCGGTGACTGCGGCGGTATTATCAAAAAGTACGAAGAGTTGAGTACGGCACAGCAGAAGCAACTGATCCGTGACTGTGCTGCCAGCCCGGCAACCTGCCAGCAGAAATACGGTGATGTACTGACGAACAGTCTGGCGGTGAAGCTGGCAATAGATCGTGCTCTGGGTGAAGATATCCCGATCAAGATGGTCTACGATCTGACGGCAACTTTTGCGCAGCAAATGCAGGCCGAAGGGGTTGTCGCAACCAACAAAGTCTCGGAAGCACTCCAGAAAGAATACGGTCTGGATGAAGTTCAGGCGGGAATAGTCGCGAGCGCTGCGGCGTCAGCATTTGGGGGAATTGGTAAGGCTAAAGGGAATTCCCAGCCTAAAATTGAACAAATCCTCAAGCCAGAGAAAAACTGGGAAACTGCTCGAAACAAGGCATTGGATCTTGTAGGTAATTTAGGAGCGGACTCTAAGCCAGTTATCGGACGTTTGGAAGTCAGCGCTGGTAATGGGAAAGTCATAGGGCGGCAATCCAGCGACGGAAAAGTTGGTTGGCGTGTTGATTATGATCCTGAAAAAGGCACACACATCAATATATGGGATTACTCACAGGGTAAAGGCCCTGGAAAAGCGGTGAAGCAAGTCATACCTTTTGAAGGCAATGAAAAGTCTTTTGAAACAATATTGAAGCAGCTAAACAGGTAGAGCAAATGACTTTATTTGATGAGTGTCGGGAAGCACTGAGTGCTGATTTTAATATAGTAGAGGGGCTGGCTCAGCAGGAGGCTCTGGGCATTTTAAATAAGTATCCTCTCGCGAAAGGAAGTGTTACTTGGTCAGAGATTAGACATTCTGATTATGAGAGTTTTGATGAGTTATTGAGTGCAAACTCTGTAAAAAACGATGACATGTTTGTCTTTGCAGATGATGCAAGTATTCCAGTTTTTAGGTCAAATCTAAGATTAATCGCTGAAAATATCTATGACGTAACAGCTTTATCGCCCAAATTATTCATTTTTAATGATGAAGTGATAATACAACCTTTATTCCCAACTGATATGTTCCGTTTAGGAATCAAGAAATAGTGGGAAAGCTCGCAAATCCCGGCCATTATGCCGGGATTTTTTTGCGCATCATCTGCCACAGCTTTACACGGTTTTCCTCTCAACAGCGGGACAGGGTAACAACGCAAAAAAGCCTGTGGAGAAAATGAAACAAGGAAAACCATTTGTAACTAACTGTTAGCGCCAGTGATATAAGACGGTCATTCACCATTTGGATTGTCCGCTCCACCCAACATGTTGTTTCCTTAAGGTTCTCACACCAAAAAGGACATCAACATGCTGGGCAGAGAGGACTTTTACATGATAAAGCAAATGCGCCAGCAGGGCGCGTACATTGTCGATATTGCGGCTCAGATTGGTTGCTCTGAACGAACGGTCAGACGCTATCTCAAATACCCTGAACCGCCAGCCAGAAAAACCCGCCACAAAATGGTTAAGCTGAAACCGTTTATGGATTACATCGACATGCGCCTGGCAGAGAATGTCTGGAATAGCGAGGTTATCTTCGCGGAGATTAAGGCAATGGGCTATACGGGCGGACGTTCCATGCTGCGTTACTACATCCAGCCCAAACGTAAAATGCGTCCGTCAAAAAGAACAGTTCGCTTCGAAACTCAGCCTGGATACCAGCTCCAGCACGACTGGAGCGAAGTTGGGGTGGAGGTTGCAGGGCAACGGTGCAAAGTTAACTTTGCGGTTAATACGCTGGGGTTCTCCCGCCGCTTCCATGTCTTCGCCGCACCAAAACAGGATGCTGAGCATACCTACGAATCACTGGTTCGCGCCTTCCGCTACTTCGGTGGTTGTGTGAAAACGGTGCTGGTTGATAACCAGAAGGCTGCGGTGCTGAAGAATAACAACGGGAAAGTCGTGTTCAACTCCGGATTCCTGTTGCTGGCCGACCACTATAACTTCCTGCCACGGGCATGCCGTCCACGCAGGGCCAGAACAAAAGGTAAGGTTGAGCGGATGGTGAAATACCTCAAGGAGAACTTCTTCGTCCGGTACCGCAGGTTCGACAGCTTCACTCATGTCAATCAACAACTGGAGCAATGGATAGCCGATGTGGCTGACAAACGGGAACTTCGCCAGTTCAAAGAAACGCCGGAACAGCGCTTCGCGCTGGAGCAGGAACATCTGCAGCCGTTACCGGATACGGACTTCGATACCAGTTACTTCGACATCCGCCATGTGTCCTGGGACAGCTATATCGAGGTTGGCGGTAATCGTTACAGCGTTCCCGAAGCGCTGTGTGGTCAGCCGGTATCGATACGAATATCGCTGGATGACGAGTTGCGGATCTACAGTAATGAGAAACTGGTGGCCTCACATCGCCTCTGTTCGGCATCGTCTGGCTGGCAGACAGTGCCGGAGCATCATGCCCCGCTCTGGCAGCAGGTCAGTCAGGTGGAACATCAACCACTGAGTGCCTATGAGGAGCTGTTGTGATGCATGAGCTGGAAGTCCTGCTGAGCTGCCTGAAAATGGAGCATCTGAGTTATCACGTTGAAAGCCTGCTGGAACAGGCAGCTAAAAAAGAGCTGAACTACCGGGAGTTCCTGTGCATGGCGCTACAGCAGGAATGGAACGGCAGGCATCAGCGCGGTATGGAGTCCCGGCTGAAGCAGGCTCGTCTGCCGTGGGTCAAAACGCTGGAGCAGTTCGACTTTACCTTCCAGCCGGGCATCGACCGTAAGGTTGTCCGGGAACTGGCTGGTCTGGCGTTCGTGGAGCGCAGCGAAAACGTGATCCTGCTGGGACCTCCTGGTGTCGGAAAAACGCATCTGGCCATAGCTCTTGGCGTAAAAGCGGTGGATGCGGGACATCGGGTACTGTTTATGCCACTGGACAGACTGATCGCGACACTGGTGAAAGCGAAACAGGAAAACCGGCTGGAGCGTCAGTTACAGCAACTGAGTTATGCCCGGGTGTTGATCCTGGATGAAATAGGTTATCTGCCGATGAACAGAGAGGAAGCCAGCCTGTTCTTCCGGCTACTGAACCGTCGATATGAAAAAGCGAGCATCATACTGACGTCAAACAAAGGGTTCGCAGACTGGGGAGAAATGTTCGGAGATCACGTGCTGGCAACAGCGATCCTGGACCGGCTGCTACATCACTCAACTACGCTGAATATCAAAGGAGAGAGTTACCGGTTAAAAGAGAAACGTAAAGCAGGAGTGCTGACCAAAAACACAACGCCAATCAGTGATGATGAAATGGTGGAAAGCGGACAGCATCAGTAACGAAAGTATCTTAGCGGGCATGAAAATGGCAAATAACGGTTAAAAATCGTGGCGTTGACACCCCAGCGTGGCGCGGCTCACCTCCACACCCTGACGACGGTATATTTCTGACTGGCGGTATAACGGCAGATGGTCTGCATACTTCCCGGTGACGACATGGGCCAGAAGCCCCGCTCCGGCATAGCTGCGTGCAATGGGTTTTGAAGACACCGGTGCCTGCACGATATGGTCGCACCGGCAACAGGCCAGTTTCGGACGTTGTGTTTCGATAACCTTAAAGGCGCTGCTGATAAGCTCCAGTTGCTCTGACACATCACATCCCAGAGAACTGAGTTCGCCACCACAGGCCGGGCAGCATTCCTCTTCCGGCCGGATAACCCGGCTTTCACGTGGAAGTGAGGCCGGTAACGGTTTACGGGCTGAAGACTGGCGCAGGGCGGATGGCAGTACCGGATCATACTGCTCACCCAGCGTTTCTGCCATTTCTTCCTGAAGTGCGCTGATTCGCTCCTGTGCTTCCTGTATCTGTCGTTCGGTTTTTGCGCGAAGTTTTTCTGAGCTTTTACCGAACTGCATGCGCTGTAGTTTTGCAACCAGCGCCTTCAGCCGGTTGATTTCAGAAGCATAAGCCGCCACCCGCTGTGAGAGCAGGCAGTTGTATTCGGCCATCTGGCGGATGGTGTCCTGTTGCGTCTGCAACAGTGCCCGCAGGCGGGCATTCTCATGAGCAAGTGAGGTGTCCATATCCTCACTTTACAACGGGTTATATGCGGATTCCAGCGCGTTCCGTTCGTTTCGGGTGCTTCCAGTTGATGCCCTCAAGAAGCATGGACAACTGAGCCGGAGTAAGGTGAACCTTTCCATCGCGGGTGACCGGCCAGACGAAGCGGCCCCGCTCTAGGCGTTTGGTGAAGAGGCACAGTCCGTCGCTGTCAGCCCACAACACTTTTATCTGGTCACCCCGGCGTCCGCGGAAGATGAACAGGTGTCCGGAGAACGGGTCATCCTTCAGGACGTTCTGAACTTTTGACGCTAGGCCGTTAAAGCCATTTCGCATATCGGTGATACCTGCAACCAGCCAGATACGCGAACCGGCAGGGATAGATATCATCAGTGGCTGCTCCCTTTTATTTCACGGATAAGTGTCTGTAATAACGCCGGCGTCAGTTTACCTTTCAGCCTGAGAGTTCCGGCCGGCAGAACCAGCTCACAGCACAGACTGTCGGACGGTGTATTTGTCTGTTCAGGTATCTGCACTGGTGCCGGGATTTTATTATCCGGCTCCGGAGTTAACGTCACGGGAAGTAGCGATGTTTCATGTTCGCCGGGCGACTGCAGGCCGCCGTTACGCCAGAGATGCCCCAGTTAAAGAGCAGGTTATCGTTGATTCCGTTCTCACGAGCTATTTGTGCGACACAGGCACCGGGTAAAAGAGTTTGCTGAACAAGTCTCCATTTAAACTCCGGTGAAAATTGGTTCCGGCGGGTTTTCTCTGTTTTCACAGTCTGAGTTACTGTCGGGGCTGAAGGGTATCGCCCCGGGAACAGAGCCCGGGCCAGTTGCACGCAGGAATATTCCCCGGAAAGAGGCCAGTCAGTGAATACCTGGTGAAATCGCCTCACTAGAGAAAAAATGGCGGTTTTGCTGATACCGGTCTGCGCAGAAATGCGCGGGTACGACAGTGACTCGTCAAATCTCAGTTGTAGCACACGCAGGATCAATTCCGGATTGTCTGCCAGTACCGCTTTTCGTGCATTCATCTTAAATGTCCCTTTACTGCGAAAATGGACATTAGTATCGGAAACAGGAAAGGGAGGCGAAAGACGGTTTAAATGAGACGGTTACTGTTTTTTAGCATTTTCAATGCATAACAATTGCGAATTATATGCGTTATCTGATTGAGACAAAAGATATCCATTTTTCTCATGACAATACCATCTCCATTTATTGTCATCAGTTTTATAAAATTTCCATATTAATCTCTGATTGCCAGATATCTTATAAATCATAATATGCTCCACTCCCCAGGGAAACGACCCTGGGGAAGGTAATCAGTGCTCTTTTATATATGCGGCTCTGTGACGTTCAAGTTCAATTGCACCACGATGTGATAACCAGCAAAAAATGATGCAACAAATAATACCGCAGCCAAGAAGATAAAATCCGCCATGCCAGCCAATATGATCGACCATAATACCAAACAGGCTGGTGCCCAGAGATGCACCGAAGATATAGCTCATAAAACCACGTAAACCTACCGCGGAGCCAACAGCAAAGCTGGGCACGATCTCCATAGTCTGAACGGAAGCCAGAAATTGTGGAACGTAAATCAGACAACCAACAATGGCAGCAAAAATTGTCACCATAAACAACGATTCACTTTTCCAGTAGCCAATCAGGCAAATGAAAATCAGCGCCATACAAATCATCGCCAATGGCATACGACGCCCTTTAAACAGTTTGTCTGACAACCAACCGGCAAGTAGCGTGGAAGGGATTGCGGCCCATTCAAAAAATAAAAATGCGACGCTCATTTGTTCTTTTGAAAAATGTTTCACCGTCAGCAGATAAATAGGCAACCAGCTAATCATCCCGAAGCGCACCATGTATACAAATACGTCAACCAGTGAGACATACCAGGCATTTTTATTGCGTAATACATAAGTGCAGAAAATCTGAAAGGCGCTCATGTTTTCTGGTGCTTTTACCGTCTGTCGGGTATTCAGGACGACTTTTTCTTCCGGCATCATCTCTTCCAGAGAGGGTAGACCTTCCTGACGTGGGGAACCTTTACCGAGAATCAGCACAATTACCGCAAAAACGATGGCCACGCAGGCCGGAACGATATAGCTCGCACTTTGCCAGTGCTCGCTGCCGAGTAGGGCAAAAGCGGCACCAACAATCGGTGCAACAATACCACCACCGACGTTATGAGAGATATTCCAGAAAGCACCAACCCGACCACGCTCCCGACGAGGGAACCAGTTAGCAATAGTGATGAAAGAAGGACCAACGCCCATTCCCTGGAAAAGACCATTCAGAATAACCAATGCCGCAAAAATCCAGAATGCGGTGCTGAATCCCAGGCCAACGTTAACGATGGCACATAACACCAGCCCACACGCCATAAAGACTTTTGGACTGGCTTTATCGGCAAGGCTACTCATCACTCCTTTGCTGATACCATAGGCGATAAGCATACAGCTACTCAGTACGCCAATTTGTGTGGCGCTGAGATCTAATTGCTCTTTAAGATAAGGCGTTGATAAGGTGAAATTATTACGCACGATATAGTATGCAAGATACCCCAGAAATACGCTAAGTAACGCCTGCATACGATAGCGACGATATGTCACCTGAATTTTCTCCGCCGGAACACTATCCGCCGCTTGCCCCGTTTTAAATACTGATAACATGTCTTCACCTGTATTTTATATTGATATGAACATCAGGAGTATTCTGACAATGAGAGTTATATAATTGAGATGAAATATCAAACTGAAAAAATGTGTCACAATTGACACAAAATAATAAAGTCAAAGCCTGTTTTTGACCCATTTTATTGATGCATAGACAGGGCAGATTTATGCTTTATCTGGTTTGTTGTTAGCATGTGCGGATATTAACAAATCTCATGCTGATTACCGGGTAATCTCTGATTAATATATTAACGGTCTCTTTGAGCAGACGTGTTATCAGACGAAGTGTCTGAAACGGGTAATTTTTGTCTCAATGTGATTTTTGCGGTGTATTAATATTTATGATCTGGATCACAAACCGATTTTTTAGCTGGTGCGAAATCGGCATCAAAACCATGATTCTTTTACTGTTGTTGATGGATGCCGGGGCCGTCAGGGCTCAACGAAATGAACTGGTGATGGCCACCACATTCTCACCCGGAGCTACCGCGTGGATAATACAGCGCTGGCAAACAGAGCCTGAGTCGGTAATGGTCCGTACGCTTAACCGCACCAGTGCCTCACTGGAACAGTTGCTTGATACGGCCAACGTAGAAAACGTCGATCTGATCCTGACTTCATCACCAATGCTGCTCCAGCACCTTCAGGAGCACCAGAAACTGGCCCCGTTTGATGATGCACCCGCAGAAAGCCAAAACCTGGTGCCGGAGTCGATCCGTGCAACCTCCGTTGCAGTAGCAATATCAGGTTTTGGTCTGCTCATTAATCGTCCGGCGCTTTCTGTAAAACACCTTCCTGCCCCTGCTGACTGGGACGATCTTGCTTTGCCGATCTATCAGGACGCTTTATTGATGAGTAGTCCGTCGCGTTCAGATACTAACCATTTAATGGTTGAGTCATTACTACAGCAAAAAGGCTGGGTGAAAGGATGGGAAACGTTGCTGACAAGTGCAGGAAACCTGGTGACAATCTCCTCCCGCAGTTTTGGCGTAGCCGATAAAATAAAAAGTGGACTCGGCGTTGCCGGCCCCGTTATCGATAACTATGCTAATTTACTGTTAAATGACCCCCATCTCTCTTTTACCTATTTCCCCCGGTCTGCGGTATCCCCCACCTACGTTGCAATTCTCAGGAAAAGCCCACACGCCGATGCAGCCCGTCGCTTTATTCACTACCTGTTAAGTCCGAAAGGACAGCGTATTCTGGCCGATGCCAATACAGGAAAATATCCGGTGACACCACTTGCCGCAGACAATCCGCGGGCAACGCAACAACAGCTCCTGATGAATCAACCCCCGCTGAATTATCACCTTATCCTGAAACGTCAGCGTCTGGTGCAGCGCTTGTTTGATACGGCAATTAGCTTTCGGTTAGCACAGCTAAAAGATGCCTGGCGAGCGCTGCACAGTACCGAGGCACGTCTGAAGAAACCATTACCAGAAATACGTGCACTGTTAGCACAAGTGCCAGTTGCAGCGGCCAGCAGTGAAGATCCCTTCTGGCTGGCACAGTTCGATAACAAAAGCTTTGCCGAGCAGCAAATGATGGAATGGCAACTCTGGTTTCTGAATAACCAGCGCCTGGCGATAAAAAAACTGGAAGAGCTGAAATGAAAAACATAACGCTGTGGCAGCGTTTAAGACAGGTCAGTATCAGTACCAGCTTACGTTGCGCATTTCTGATGGGGGCACTACTGACCCTGATTGTCAGTAGTGTCAGTCTGTATTCATGGCATGAACAAAGCTCACAAATTCGTTACTCGCTGGATGAGTATTTTCCCCGTATTCACTCTGCTTTCCTTATTGAAGGGAACCTGAATCTGGTGGTAGACCAGCTAAATGAATTTTTGCAGGCTCCCAACACCACGGTGCGATTGCAACTTCGTACCCAGATTATTCAGCATCTCGACACCATAGAACGGCTTAGTCGGGGACTGTCATTCCGGGAACGCCAACAACTGACGGTCATTTTGCAGGACAGTCGATCACTGTTATCCGAGTTGGATCGTGCGCTTTACAACATGTTTTTACTACGGGAAAAGGTGAGTGAGCTATCAGCGCGGATTGACTGGTTACACGATGATTTTACTACCGAGCTTAATTCTTTAGTGCAGGATTTCACCTGGCAGCAGGGAACGCTGCTGGATCAAATCGCCTCCCGACTGGGCGATACGGCGCAATACCTGAAGCGATTTCGTGAAGTGCAAAATGAACAGCAGCAGGTTTATACCCTGGCACGCATTGAAAATCAGATTGTTGACGATCTGCGTGACAGACTCAATGAGCTCAAATCAGGACGTGATGACGACATACAGGTGGAAACTCATATCCGTTATTTTGAAAATCTGAAAAAAACGGCAGATGAAAATATACGTATGCTGGATGACTGGCCTGGCACCATTACCCTGAGGCAGACCATCGATGAATTGCTGGATATGGGAATCGTAAAAAACAAAATGCCGGCTACGATGCGTGAATATGTCGCCGCCCAAAAAGCCTTAGTGGATGCCAGTCGCACCAGGGAAGCGACACTGGGTCGCTTCAGAACGTTACTGGAAGCGCAGCTTGGCAGTACTCATCAACAAATGCAGATGTTTAATCAACGAATGGAACAAATTGTTCGCGTTAGCGGTGGGTTGATCCTGGTGGCAACAGCACTGGCGTTACTGCTGGCATGGGTATTCAATCATTATTTTATCCGCTCACGGTTGGTGAAACGCTTTACCCTACTGAATCAGGCCGTTGTGCAAATTGGTCTGGGAGGCACGGAAACGGCTATTCCTGTTTATGGGAATGATGAACTGGGGAGAATTGCAGGATTATTACGCCATACTCTCGGGCAGCTCAATGTGCAAAAACAGCAACTTGAACAAGAAATTACCGATCGAAAGGTGATAGAAGCCGATCTGCGAGCCACCCAGGACGAACTGATTCAGACAGCAAAGTTGGCGGTAGTCGGGCAAACGATGACCACGCTGGCCCACGAGATCAATCAGCCGCTAAATGCGCTGTCGATGTATCTGTTTACAGCCCGCAGGGCCATTGAACAGACCCAGACAGAACAGGCCAGCATGATGCTTGGTAAAGCCGAAGGGGTGATTAGTCGTATTGACGCCATTATCCGTTCACTACGGCAGTTTACCCGGCGCGCCGAACTGGAAACATCACTCCATGCCGTTGATTTAGCACAGATGTTCAGTGCGGCCTGGGAACTTCTGGCCATGCGTCATCGCCCTTTGCAAGCTACGCTTGTTCTGCCACAGGGTACAGCCACAGTTTCAGGCGATGAGGTCAGAACCCAGCAGGTACTGGTTAACGTACTGGCGAATGCGCTTGATGTTTGTGGACAAGGCGCTGTCATTACCGTTAACTGGCAAATGCAGGGTAAAACACTGAACGTATTCATTGGCGATAATGGTCCGGGCTGGCCTGAGGCATTGTTGCCTTCGTTATTGAAGCCGTTTACCACCAGTAAAGAAGTAGGACTGGGTATTGGTCTTTCAATTTGTGTGTCGTTGATGGAGCAAATGAAAGGGGAATTACGACTGGCATCAACGATGACCAGGAATGCCTGTGTGGTACTGCAATTCAGACTAACGGATGTGGAAGATGCTAAGTAGTGAATATTCGATTCTGCTGATTGATGATGATGATGATGTGCTGGACGCCTACACACAGTTACTTGAACAGTCAGGCTATCGGGTTTTTGCCTGTAACAATCCTTTTGAGGCGCAGGCGTGGATACAACCAGACTGGCCAGGCATTGTGCTAAGTGATGTGTGTATGCCTGGCTGCTCTGGTATCGATTTGATGATGTTATTCCACCAGGATGATCAACAGATCCCCATTCTGCTTATCACCGGGCACGGCGACGTGCCAATGGCAGTTGATGTGGTAAAAAAAGGCGCGTGGGATTTTTTGCAAAAACCGGTTGATCCCGGCAAATTGCTTTCTCTGGTTGAAGAGGCGCTACGCCAGCGTCAATCAATCATTGCGCGTCGTCAGTATTGCCAACAGACATTGCAGGTGGAGTTGATAGGGAGAAGTGAATGGATAAATCAGTATCGGCGACGTTTACAGCAGTTGTCTGAGACAGATATTGCCGTCTGGCTCTACGGTGCCCCTGGCACAGGACGGATGACCGGTGCACGTTATCTGCACCAATTTGGACGTAATGCACAAGGCGAATTTGTCTACCGCGAGCTGACACCAGACAATGCACCACAGCTTAATGATTTCATTGCGCTGGCTCAGGGGGGAACATTAGTGCTTAGCCATCCTGAACACCTGACGCGTGAACAGCAGTACTATCTGGTTCAGTTACAAAGCCAGGAACACAGACCTTTTCGCCTGATTGGTATTGGAGACACCTCGCTGGTCGAGCTGGCCGCCAGCAACCATATCATCGCGGAGCTCTATTACTGCTTTGCAATGACACAAATCGCTTGCCTGCCATTAGCTCAACGCCCCGATGATATTGAACCACTGTTTCGCCATTACCTTTGTAAAGCATGTCAACGGCTTAACCATCCTGTTCCGGAAGTGGGAAAAGAGATGCTCAAAGAGATGATGCGCCGCATGTGGCCAAATAATGTGCGAGAGCTGGCCAATGCAACAGAACTATTTACTGTAGGAGTATTACCGCTGGCAGAAACAGCAAATCCGTTGGTGCACGTCGGAACCCCGACACCGCTTGACAGACGAGTGGAGGACGCTGAGCGACAGATAATCACAGAGGCGCTTAATATCCATCAGGGGCGTATCAATGAGGTTGCTGAATATTTACAAATCCCGCGGAAAAAACTCTATCTAAGAATGAAAAAATACGGTCTTAGCAAGGAACATTATAAAAATTAAATATCAGTCTCTCCAGCACAGAAATTATGGAGCCCACCCCAGTCTTGGTAACAGTCCCGGGGACTGCTGTGAGTTTCTTCACCGATTCAGTAAATTTCAACAGGGATAAAATAGTGCAGATAATCGAAGTATTACTTTCAGAGTGGGGAACATCCAGAGTTTTGTTCAGAAAGTGGTGGAGCACTGGCTACATCTGTTGATATTTCACTCCACTCTCCACTCTCCATTCGACTATGAGACTACAATAACTCAGTTCTCCTGGAGCTGATTATTCTGGCCAGTTTTGTAACCGGAGTGTCATGTACATGATCCAACAGAAAATGGCGTGACGCTCAATACTTCTCAGGCCAATTACTATATGACTCAGCGTAAGAACGGTATAACCCAGCATATCTCGGTCATGAAAGCGGGTATCTCAGTCCGTTCTGGTCGTCGGTTCGAAAAAGGCCAGAGAGCAAAAAATAGTGTTCGGCACTGGCGCACACGCAAAGATCCTCTGGAAGCAGTGTGGGACAGCATGCTTGTTCCTCTGTTGAAAGAGAGGCCTGCTCTGACACCAACAACTCTGCTGGAGATGCTACAGGATAAATATCCCGGTCAGTACCCCAAAAGCCTTCGAAGAACAATGCAACGGCGGGTTCGCAAATGGAAGCTACAGTCTGGTGCAGAGCAGGAGGTCATGTTCCGCCAGTGGCATCAGCCCGGTCTGCGAGGCCTGTTGGATTTTACCAAACTGAAAGGTGTGGTGGTCACCATCGCCGGTAATTTGTTGGCGCATAAGTTGTATAACTTCCGTCTGGAATGGAGCCACTGGAGCTGGATGCGAGTTGTGCTGGGTGGTGAGATCTTCTCTGCTCTGGCTGAAGGTTTGCAGGAAGCCCTCGGACAACTGGGTGGAGTGCCGGCAGAACATAAAACGGACAGCCTGAGGGCGGCATGGAAACAACAAGGCAAAAGATGGACGCTGCGAGTTGACTGAGCGCTATGCTGCTCTCTGTCAGTACTACGGAATGCAGGGCGTACACGATAATACCAGTCGGGGCCACGAAAATGGTTCGGTTGAAAGTGCCCACGGACATCTGAAAAGGCGTATCTGTCAGGCACTGATACTGCGGGGCAGTAACTCCTTCAGCACCATAGAAGAATATCAGGCCTTCATCACTCAGCAGGTTATGCGGCACAAACGTAAAAGCTGAATATTAATTGGGGTAAGTTATATACATAACGTGCTTACCTGTATTATAAATTAATTTTAATAATTTTTATTTGATTTATTGATATAAGAATTTTTCTTAGTTTCTACAGCTAAAGAAAACTCTTTCTTTGATAGTATAAATTAATATTTTTAATTAATTTTAATAAATTGATGTAAAACAACTTATTGTTTTTACGGTTTTTTTCAAATTTGATTTTTATAAAAAATGGTTTAATATGCTGAATTTTTATCATTATTTGGATTTTATCTCTAATAAAAATCAAAAAACACTATAAAAATCTTTATTATTTCTTATTTATGAAATTATGTGCTTTTTTGTTTCTTTTTGTGTTCCTGTTTTATGTGTAAAATGGAAAAAGAATCTATTTATTTGTTTTCTTGCATGAGTGTGGGTGTAAGGGATGTTATTACGTAATGGAATGGGATTGTTATCTAAGGATAGATATACCTCTCCAGGTAGTATGTCTATTGAACATTTCAAGTGCCTTGTTGAGATCTCATCAATAAATAGTCAAAAAACCATTATGGCTATGGAAGATTACTTTGTTCATGGCAAGACCAGAAAAGAAGCATGTGAAAGGAACAATGTCGCACAGAGTTATTTTTCAATCAGTGTAAAAAAGTTTATTAAGATAAGTAATGCGGTTGCTCAGGCTTCCAAATTTTATAGAAGATAATTTTTAGTGGTAGAAAGTAGTCTAGTGATAGGAGTGTTATCTTTATGTTAAAATCAACTTTGGGGATTGCTATTGCTTTTTCATTGTGTGCTGTTGCACATGCAGCCAATCAAGGGCAAGGTGTTGTTAATTTTAAAGGGACGGTAATTGATGCACCATGCGGTATTGATCCGGACTCAGCAGATCAGACTATTGACTTCGGTCAGATTTCTAAATCACATTTAGATGCTGATGGTATTTCTGTTAAGAAAGATTTAAATATCAAGCTAGTTAACTGTGAGCCAAATAAAAGTGTCAAAGTAACTTTTTCTGGAGCAACGATTGCTAGTGCTGCAAATGAACTGGGGACGGCCGGTGATACTGGTACTGCGGTTGTGATTTCCGGTCAGGACGGTAAGCTAGTTTCTTTTGGTACTGAAGGTTCTGCTCAAAGTTTACAGGAAGGTGAAAATACGCTGCATTATTCTTCATGGGTAAAAAAAGCTACTGGTGGTACTGTAAAAGAAGGTGATTTTACTGCAGTTGCTAACTTTAATCTGAGTTATCAGTAAGTAACATTATCCGGTTTTAACCATCTCATACACAGACCCTGGGACTTCAGTTCCAGGTCTTGCCGATAAGATTAAGGACGACTGCATGTTACGACGCATGATCCTTTCGGTACTGTTTCTCTGGTGTGCAGTGGCTCAGGCTCTGCCATCAGCTTCTTTTCCACCACCGGGGATGACTTTGCCCGAGTACTGGGGAGAAGAACATGTCTGGTGGGATGGGCGGGCCAGCTTTAAAGGGCAGGTTATCGCTCCTGCCTGTACGCTGTCCATGGAGGATGCCTGGCAGGAAATTGATATGGGAACCACGCCACTCAGGGACTTACAGAACAGTCCTGCCGGTCCCGAGAAGAAATTCCGGCTACGGCTACGCAACTGTGAGCTTGCAGGTGCAGGAAAGCAGGTCTATACGGCAACCCGGGTGCGTGTGACTTTTGATGGCATTCCCGGAGAAACACCGGACAAATTCTCGCTGACAGGTCAGGCTGAAGGTATAAATCTGCAGATTATGGATAATTACGGATATCCGGCGAGAGCAGGAAAAAGCATGCCACCTTTAATTCTCAGGGGGAATGAAGACGGGCTTGATTATTCTCTTCGCATTGTCAGAAATGGTTATCCATTAAAGGCTGGCGATTACTACGCTGCATTGCGTTTTAAGCTGGACTACGAATAAATACAACCGGAGTAGCCGGGCTCACTGCTATCAGCGACAGCGTTAATAATACATTCCTGAATGTTGAAGAGGGTTAGTTGCGCCCCTCAAAGTGTTTTTGTATTAAATCGGCTGCATATAATGAAAAAAAATAAATCGACTTTTACCATCAATTTTATTACGTATTCATTGATGCTTTCTCTGGCAGGAGTGCCTGTCTATGCCGTCGATTTTAATACGGATGTTCTGGATGCCGCAGACAGACAGAATATTGATTTTTCCCGGTTCTCCCGGGCCGGCTATATTATGCCAGGACAGTATCAGATGGAAATAAGGGTGAATGGCCAGGATATTTCTCCATCGGCATTTCAGATTGCGTTTCTTGAACCACCTTTTTCGGATTCGGATAACGAGAAACCGTTACCAGAACCCTGCCTGACACCGGAGATAGTCAGCCGGATGGGACTGACTGAGGCGTCACAGGAAAAAGTTACGTACTGGAATAACGGACAATGTGCGGATTTCCGACAGTTATCCGGAGTGGAGATACGCCCGAATCCGGCAGAAGGGATGCTGTACATCAATATGCCACAGGCCTGGTTGGAATATTCCGATGCATCCTGGCTGCCGCCGTCCCGCTGGGATAACGGTATTCCCGGACTGTTGTTTGACTACAACATCAACGGGACAGTGAATAAGCCGCATCAGGGGAAACAGTCCCAGTCGCTGAACTATAACGGAACTGCGGGGGCTAACTTCGGTGCCTGGCGTCTGCGTGCGGACTATCAGGGCAACCTGAATCACACCACCGGCAGTGCGCAGGGGACGGACAGCCAGTTCACCTGGAGCCGTTTCTACATGTACCGCGCCATCCCGCGCTGGCGCGCAAATCTCACACTGGGTGAGAACTACATCAATTCTGAGATTTTCAGCTCCTGGCGCTACACCGGTGCCAGTCTGGAAAGTAATGACCGCATGCTGCCGCCAAAACTGCGCGGTTATGCACCGCAGGTCTCAGGGATTGCGGATACGAATGCGCGTGTCGTGATTTCGCAGCAGGGACGCATACTCTATGACTCCACCGTGCCGGCAGGTCCGTTCACCATTCAGGACCTGGACAGCTCCGTGCGTGGCCGCCTGGATGTTGAAGTTATCGAGCAGGACGGGCGGAAAAAAACGTTCCAGGTGGACACTGCATATGTGCCGTATCTGACCCGTCCGGGCCAGGTTCGTTACAAGCTGGTTTCCGGACGTTCACGTAATTATGAGCACTCCATGGAAGGGCCGGTCTTTGCTGCCGGTGAGGCATCCTGGGGTATCAGTAACACGTGGTCGCTTTATGGAGGCAGTATTGTTGCCGGGGATTATAACGCCCTGGCTGTGGGGCTGGGCCGGGACCTGAGTGAGTTCGGCACTGTTTCCGCTGATGTAACCCAGTCCGTGGCCCGTATACCGGGTTATGACACAAAACAGGGAAAATCCTGGCGTCTGAGCTATTCCAAACGTTTTGATGAAGTGAATACGGATATCACTTTTGCGGGTTACCGCTTCTCTGAACGTAATTACATGACGATGGACCAGTACCTCAATGCCCGTTACCGGAATGATTTTACGGGACGTGAGAAGGAGCTGTACACCGTCACACTCAACAAGAACTTCGAGGACTGGAAGGCATCGGTCAACCTGCAGTACAGCCATCAGACTTACTGGGACCGCCGGACATCTGACTATTACACGCTGTCGGTGAACCGCTACTTCGATGCGTTCAGCTTTAAGAATATCGCGCTGGGAATATCTGCATCCCGTTCGAAATACCAGAACCGGGATAACGATTCGGCGTTTGTTCGTCTGTCCGTGCCGTGGGGAACCGGTACGGCCAGCTACAGCGGCAGCATGAGCAACGACCGTTACACCAATACGGTGGGTTACAGCGACACACTGAATAACGGCCTGAGCAGTTACAGCCTGAATGCCGGCGTGAACAGTGGCGGTGGTCAGCCGTCACAACGGCAAATGAGTGCCTATTACAACCATAACGGTTCCCTGACAAACCTGTCAGCCAGTTTCTCTGCCGTGGAGAACGGATACAGCTCATTCGGGATGAGTGCATCGGGGGGGGCGACGGTCACGATGAAAGGAGCCGCGTTACATGCCGGAGGGATGAACGGAGGAACCCGTCTTCTGGTGGATACCGATGGTGTCGGAGGTGTGCCGGTTGACGGTGGTCGGGTTTATACCAACCGGTGGGGAATTGGTGTGGTGACGGATGTGAGCAGTTATTACCGCAACACCACATCAGTAGACCTGAACAAGCTGCCGGAAGATATGGAAGCCACCCGCTCGGTGGTGGAGTCGGTCCTGACGGAAGGGGCCATTGGTTATCGTGAGTTCGAAGTTCTGAAAGGTAGCCGTCTGTTTGCTGTGTTGCGGATGTCTGATAACAGCTATCCGCCCTTTGGTGCCAGCGTGACAAATGCGAAAGGCCGTGAACTGGGGATGGTGGCAGACAGCGGTCTGGCCTGGCTGAGCGGAGTGAATCCGGGAGAAACCCTGAACGTCGGCTGGGACGGCCGGACACAGTGTGTGGTGGACATCCCGGCACATCCGGACCCGGCACAACAGTTGCTGCTGCCCTGTCGTCAGGTGAAGTGACGTTATACACGCCGGCGATCGTCTGTATATCCCGGCAGAAAAATGTAAAGAAACAGAGAGCAGAAAATATGCAGAAAATGAAACCGGCGCTGAAAAAAACGCTGATGGCGGTAGCGTGTCTGAGCGCAGCACCTGCAGCCCAGGCTGCTGTCTCCCTGGACCGTACACGTGCGATTTTTAATGGCGATGAGAAATCGATGACACTGAATATCGCCAATGATAACAAACAGCTTCCCTATCTGGCCCAGGCATGGGTGGAGAATGAAAAGAAAGAAAAAATCACCACAGGCCCGATTATTGCCACTCCGCCAGTACAGCGTCTGGAACCCGGCTCAAAGAGTATGGTTCGTCTGACCAGTACACCTGACATCAGTCGCCTGCCACAGGACAGGGAATCCCTTTTTTACTTCAGTCTTCGGGAAATTCCCCCTAAAAGCGATAAGGCAAATGTGTTGCAGATAGCCCTGCAGACAAAAATAAAACTGTTTTATCGGCCTGAATCCATTAAAGCAAAGCCCAATGCGGTATGGCAGGACCAGTTGGTGCTGAATAAGACCAGTGGAGGGTATCGGATTGATAATCCGACACCGTATTACGTGACTGTAATTGGCATTGGCGGCAGCGAAAAGCAGGCCAGAGAAGGTGAATTTGATGCTGTGATGCTGGCACCGAAGTCAACGCAGATGGTGAAATCAGGAACATACAACACACCATACCTGAGTTACATCAACGACTACGGCGGACGTCCGGTGCTGCAGTTCTCCTGTGGTGGTAGCCGCTGTACCGCAGTGAAGAAATAAGAAAGCAGGAAAAGAATTGTCCGGAGGTGTCGGAGATGAACAGGGCAACGATAGGATTTTATCTGGCAGTTGTGCTGGGGAGTTGCAGTATGAACGGTGTCTCACAGGCGGATGAATTGTTGACGCGGGATGATTTTTTCGTAGCAGATGAAAGCCGTCATCAGTGGGTCACTGAGCACAATGGGCGGACAGGAGCTCTGAACGTCAAAGGTGCATTAGTGTCATCTCCGTGCATACTGGATACGCCAGAAGTTAACTTCCCCCTGCAGAAATATAAAGGGAGATATGTACTCAATCTTAAGGTATCACGTTGTGGTGATGGGCATTCTGACATACCGGAACGCCAGTCAACAGAGCATGGGAATATTGTTGTGAAGCAAAGCGCTGTGTTGAAAACAGGCAAAGATCAAATTCTGCTATCCGCATGGCGAAACGGTGGATTAAGTAGAAAGAATTTACAACATGGTGATAATCAGATCACTTATTATATAAATGAAGCTCAATATCAAAAGATAGCTAAAACACAAATGCCTGTTACTGCGCATAAAACATCTGACAGTAACAGGGGGGTACTGCATTTGAATATAATGTATGAATAGGCACAGTACGCTGGCATCATTATTATCTCGTTGTGTCTTAATAACCATCTTGTTACCTCCTTGTTTTATATCAGGAGAAAGATTTGAGAATAACAGTCTTTTTATTAACGTTCCTTTCCTTTTTATCTGATTTATGGGCGGTTGATATTCCAATCAACATCACGGGAACGATTATAATTCCGCCATGCCAGATAAATAACAGTAATCCTGTTGATGTTGATTTTGGTAATATCAGGGTGAGTGAACTTGACACAAAGGAACATATCAAAGTAGTTAGTTTCCCGGTTTATTGTCCATATCATCAGGGCGAGGCATATGTAAAGATGACTGGACAGAGTATGACCGGGAAAGATAATGTTCTGGCGACAAATATTGATGGACTTGGCATTGAACTTTATCAGGGGGGGGAGGGAACTGGAAACCATCTTATCTTAAGTAGTGGCTCATCCGGGTATGGATACGAAGTTATTAATGCGCTCTCTGAAAAAAATGTTGAGAGGACGACGTTCACGTTTACAGCAAAAATATATAAGGCTGAAGGTGTTACAATTAATAGCGGGGAGTTTAGTGCCAGTGCACTTATAAACATAGTTTATTTGTGAGTTTAGTTTTTAGAGATTACATATGAAATATGTCAAAAAAATATTGGGAATATCTTTCTTTTCTTTACTCCCATTATCTGCAGAAGCTGAAAGCTACTGTAACCTCCTTTGGGCGAATAATACTCTACCAAGTGCCTCAGTCAATGTCAGTTTTGATGGCAATACATCCGGGATTTTTCCTCTCAATTTACAGGCGGGTGGCCTGTCAACTGTAATAAAAAGAGCTGCAAAAAATATGGATACTTTTGTAACGCTTGATGGAACTTATCGATACTGGATACAGTATCCGGAAGCATGGCAGACAACCCCTGACGGACTAAAATATCGAATAACCAGCGAACTGGAGGTTTCGGGCACTCAAACTGCAGGTGTCAAAACAGTTGTAACGCCTGTAGGTTACCATACATGGGTAAATACATACGGATGCAGGGATGTCGGGGGAACTTATGATTTTGGGGTTGCATCTGTCAGTGGGGTGAATATTGAAATAGACAGGGGCACTGCATGGCCGGGGGTTTATTCTATACAGTTACCAGTAAAAGTTGCATATGAAGAGAATAAAGGGAATTATGACGGTAAAAATGGCGGAGGCTGGCAAGAATTTCCTGTATCCATGAAATCTTTTTCTCCGGTAGACTCTAAAGGCATCAGCATAACGATAAGCTCAAAGTGTAATGTTGGTGAACAAAGTTTGAGTGTTAATATGGGTGATAATATTACTCCGGATGAAGCAAAATCAGGTGTGGAGAAAAAGGTTAATTTTTCTCTTACTTGTAATGCCCCGGCAAAGGTATCACTATCTCTTAAAGGTACCGATATCGTCGATGGGGTCAATAACAAAACAAAATGTGGTTCTGGTAGCTGCTCTCTGAATTTTGATAATGATAGTTCATCTAAAATTCTGGAAGTAAATCAAGGAACATATCAGGTGCCGATTACAGTACGTTTTCAGGACGCAAACCCCGTTGCCGGAGGGTTTGATGGTAGTGCTGTATTATCCGTTGATATTCTATAATATATATTGATGTAGTCTTGCTGATTAACAAATAAATAAAGGAGTACTTCAAGTGTTTAATGATATCAGAGGTGACGTCACATCGGGTTCTGATAGTTTATTGCAGGCAATACAGAAACGAGAATTCAAACCATACATTCAGCCTATTGTTTGTGCCAGCAACCATAAAATTATTGGTGGCGAGTTGCTTGTCCGTTGGCATACATCTCATAGAGGAGTAATTTATCCAGATAGTTTTATAGATAATATGGAGAAAGCTGGAATTCTGTCTGAGCTTACTTGTTCTATAATCAATGAGGTGGTTGTTAATTTTGATGGTGAGAATAAATTTAATGGTGAGGATTTTATTCTTCACGTAAATGTCGCTCCATCTCTATTGCATAATAAAAAATTCATATCCACCTGTATAAACGCTGCAAAAAAAAACAACCTGTCATTAGTTCTTGAATTAACTGAACAGTATTTTTTTACTGTGGATAGCAAAACCATATCCACCTTTCATTGTCTAAAGGAGTCGGGTGTGCAATTTGCTTTAGATGATTTTGGGACGGGGTATTCAAACTTATTTTATCTAAAATATTTTACAGTGGATTTTATAAAAGTAGATAAGATGTTTACCCAGGATTTAGAAGGTTGTAAACAGTCTCGTTACATTATAGAAGCAATTCTTGAATTATCTAGGAAGTTAAATATAAAAACTATCGTGGAAGGAGTTGAAACCATGGAGTTAGTAAATAAATTAATGTTGCTGGGGGTCGATTATTTTCAAGGTTATTACTTTGGTCAGGCTATTGAGCTATGTTCGTTTATTAGAGAATATAGAAAGACTGTATAGTGATCTTGTTTGCTAATCTGTGTAAGTGACTTTTCTTAAAAATGCTCGAGTACACATTCCCGTTTTAGTTCCATGCATTTTTTGAGATCCCGGCCAAATAATGGTGCTGACGATATTCCTCTGGCGTCATATTGTTTAGTGATTCATACGGGCGTTCACAGTTATATTCTGACACCCATCTTTCAGTGATTTCCCGCACTTCATTCAGTGTTCTGAACAGATAAAAATCGAGTATTTCTGTACGGTATGTCCTGTTAAAACGCTCGATGAAAGCGTTCTGCGTCGGCTTACCCGGCTGGATAAACTCCAGTTTTACTGCATGTTTCTCTGCCCATTCAGCCAGTGCCAGTGAGATAAATTCCGGACCATTATCCATACGTAGCATGACCGGATAGCCACGGTTTGACGCGATCCTGTTGAGTACACGAACCACTCGCAGAGCTGGCAGATTCAGATCGATTTCAATCGACAACGCCTCACGGTTAAAGTCATCAACGACATTAAACGTGCGAAAACGACGGCCACAGACTAGGGCATCATGCATAAAATCGACAGACCAGCTCTGGTTCAGCGCTTCCGGCGTGGCCAGTGGCGAGGGATTACGCACCAGCAACCGCTGTTTGCCCTTACGGCGAAAGTTCAGCTTCAGCAGACAATAAATACGATGGATCCTTTTGTGATTCCACGGGTATCCCTGCCGCCGCAAAACCTGGAAAAGTTTCGGAAAACCGTATCGTGGGTATCGCTCTGCCACTGCCTGCAAAGCGACAATAACGGGCTCGTCAGGCGTGGTATCCGGGCGGTAATGGTAAACCGTTCTGCTCAGGTTCAGACTCCGGCAGGCCTGACGGATACTGAGTCCGAACGTCGTTATCAGATGAGTAACCAGCTCACGCTTAAAGGCTAGTTTTAAAGCTTTTTTCGATAACGTCTTTCAGCGCCCTGTTCTCAAGACTCAGGTCGGCAAACATCTGTTTGAGACGTGGGTTCTCGTCCTCAAGATCCTTGATCTTTTTAATATCAGAAGCCTCCATGCCACCGTATCTGGACTTCCAGTTGTAGTAGGTGGCTTCAGAAATACCGGCCTCCCGGCAGACATCTTTAACGGTTCGTCCGGCTTCAACTGACTTAATCACAGCGATGATCTGATGCTCAGTAAAACGGGCTTTACGCATAGCGATCTCCTTCGTTAGCAGATTGATTATGCCGGATGATCTCTAAATATGAATGGCACGATTATGCGGGATACTTACACCCCCGGGCCACCATTTCTCGCCATATCCGGCTGGTATTATAATTACCTCTTTCTCGTTGTGTAAAAGCCAGCTCAAGGACTGAAAGCCTTAAAATACATGCTATTAACAAATATTAAAAGAGAATAACCTTGAGTGCCCTATAGGACTTTAGGGCACTCAATACTGCTATCAGCGCAACAATTTTCTAATATTTTGATGCGCTTGTGGCAGATTTGAACGAAGAAGATATTCATTAAAGGCTATATGAGCATTAGTATTCTTTGACTTATATACGTCGTGTTGAAAGTCGGGTCGATCAATAAGACCAGGGTAACTTCCCACTGCAACAGAACGGTCATTCAAACTCACAATCATAGGTGCCTCCTGAGTTCCCTTAATTAGGCATTGAAAACCATCCAATTCCAGACTTGCCCTCAATTGAGACAATTTTTCTACCTGAATATCAGGTGAAGCACAACGAGGAACCATTCCGTATAGAGCATAACGAAGTAAAGATGCACCTAGTTTCCTATCGAGACGGCTTTGTATATGCTGGTTGTGGAAATGATTGAGACAATCTGTACAGGAGGTATCGCACTCACAACCTTCTAACAATGCGAGTGTTGCAGTAAGAATGTCATCTAGATTCGCTGCTGCTACTTCCGCATAACCCGCACCGCCAGATAAAGTATCATAAAGGAAGAGATCCAATGCCTGAGTATCTTCCTCTATAGTGGGTAAAATTCTGAAACCAGAGCCAAACTCAGCAGGATCAAGATCCAGTTGTTTATGGCGACTAGCTGCAAGCCTTAGTGCTTCCGCTATTGTATATAATGCATCTTCATACATCCGTAAAACGATAGCATTTGAAGTATCAGTTACAAGCGGAGACCCAACGGTTATTCGTAATAAAAGCAAATCAGTACGGAAATCATGTCCGAGAAAAACGCGTTTATACTCGCCAGAGCATAAGCGAGGCGTTTCCTTAGTTGCTATATATTTATACGGTCTTTCATGTGCCCCCTTTGCCGGTGAGTAGGAATCATAAACGGAGGCCGCACCACATTCGCAACATACTGAAAAACCACTGGACCCCCCCTCATTTTTCCCTCGGTTCACCGTCACCAGTTTCTGATCTATTGCGTGAGTAAAAACAATATGAGCACCTCCATTATTGAACTTAAAATCTTCAGGATCAACAGGTTGTGGATATTGTGCCGCAGTTACATAGGTGATTTCTTGCTCTCTGTCGTCCTCATTAAGTTCCTTGGCATTTTCAGGTCCAAAGACTTCGGGCTGAATCATTATTTCTACTTTTAGAATGCCACCACAGATCGGACAAGTATTTTCGCTATTCTGATTATTATGAGGATCGCGGACAAAAGAGCACTTATCGCAATGAATAAACTTTTTGGGATTATTGAAAAGCTTTCTTGCCCGGTTTAGTTCGCCTTTCAATGCATTAGAAAAAACACCACCAGAGCGATAGGTTTTCCTATCAATAACAATCAAACGTCCCGGGGCATATTCACTCAGAGCCTGAGAAATTGATTGCTGAGGCTGTTGTACTGTTCGCACCTCAAAAGAACCTCTAATATTCTTTACAATTTTTTCTACCAAGAAACTACAGAGGCTTGTAGGAAATGCATAACTTGGTAATAAACCATGGTAAAACAGGAACTCAAGTAATTCTTCTTGTGCAAATTTCATTCCACCAGAAGTCTGCTCATCATCTTCATTTTCCTCATCAACAAGAGCGGCAATTTGTGGAACAATTTCAGCCAGCCCATGGAGTGTATTTAAAAATTCCTCTGCTACCTTAGCAAACCAGTCACTGGCAGAAAGCCCTCCAGTTTCAAGAACAGGAGGAAGCCATGCTGCAACACTTGTTCTCAAATCACCATTAGTAGATAGAATACGGTTTTTAACCCAATTATTAAAGCTATCGAGATTTAGGCCAGTATCTTTTGCTCCATGAAAAAAATCTCGTGTAGTACCAAGTGCTTTCTCAAGTATGGCAGTTTTCTCTGTGGGATTATAAATTCCTTGTTCCATTAACTCGTGAAAAAAGGTCTGAACTAAAAAAGAATGAACGTGTCTTCTGGCTATTTTGGGATTATTTACTTTCACTTCAGGTGTACGAGGAGAACCTGCAACAATGCGTTCAGGATTAAGGAAATAATAACTATCATGAGGGCCATTTTGAGAATATGTAACCACCGTTGAAACAGATGCGCCACGGCGGCCTGCTCGCCCAGCACGTTGCTGATAATTTTCTCGTTGCGGAGGGACGTTTCTTAAAGCAACAGCAACCAGAGATCCAATATCAACCCCCACTTCCATCGTCGTCGTACAACTAAGTACATCAATGGGCTTGTCGTTATCATTAATAAGAACATCTTGGAATCTCAGTTCGTAGAGTTCTGTAGTGGCATGAACGCTGGCCCTATCTCTATGTGAGAGTTGAGCAGTATGCTCTTCAACGCTAAGGTTTAGAAGCCGCGAATTTGAAACCAAAACTTCTTCTACCGGCGAACGCCAGAATCCTTTTCGTGCATTAATATAGCTGCTTTCCGACGGCTCGACTGTTTTGACACTGTTACTACCACAAGCAAGGCAAGTAGAATGTTCTAAAGCAAATGGCATTAGTGCCGTGCAGTCATTACATTGTTTCCAGACATGCAAGAGATCTATTTTCAGACGTAGTGCATTTGGAGCAAGAAAGTAGACACCATCTTTTCCTAATGTCAGATGAGTACGAAAAATCTCCTCCAAAACTTCCACATAAAGCTCCCCCATAGCAGGATGCTGTATCAGGGTTTTCCTAAGAGCTTTTCCAAACCGTCCTTGACTACCCCAAGTGGGTTTGTAGAATCCAGCGGCTTTGATTCGTAGTGTCGAATCAATAGATTCATCAAAAGCAAATTCAGTGAGTAAGGTATCAATCCAAGCAACAGCTAAAGCATGAACATCCTTGCTCTCAATATTTAGCTTCTTGGACTGCACATCTTCCCACATTTTTTTTGATTTAAGCTGCGATGGTTCAACAAAACCAACTGTTGTTCCGGAAAGAGAATAGTAATTGCTACATAAAAGTTTAAGCAACGCTATTTTATATCGTGACGGTGACTCTTGGGGACTGAAGTTATCATCAAAAGCTTGAGCCAGATCGCTATTATAATCACGATAAAATTCATCACGGGCCATTACAACTTTTCGTGAATCTTCCCCATCAAAAATAAGCAAGTCATGTTCAGAAAGGACTGATAGGAAAGCAAGGTAAAGTACTGATGTTGGTTTGGGTTCCCGATTGATATCTTTCAGTTTAGAACAGGCGAGAGCAATGGATTGCCGAAACAAATCAAGCTCAATATCTCTAGGAATATCACGTGCAAGCCGAGCTGCTTTTTGTCGGCCATCAGAAAAAATAAGTACTTTTTTTCCCCCATTGGGATGTTTACCATCAATAGGACGACTCGCTGGCTGGTGAGATATCTGTGTACGTACTAACGTTGTAAAAGGTGCTTCCCCTTTTGTAACATGATCCATAATTTTAGACGGTTCATTCTGAGCACTTCTTGTCTTACGCATACAAACAGGGCATTCATCAAATGTAATTTCAGATCCAGACTTAACTCGGTCAGGTATAAAGACTTTACGATAACCAGAATCCTCATCTTGACACTGTTTAGAAAGGCGTCCTGTTGCTATATGTAGCCATCTGTCCTGGTAATCACTATGTACATGAGGTGTTTCCTCGACCAATATATCTATGGGAACAAGATCGATATCCTCATCTTCTGATAATGGTCCGTTCGGCTGGTGCCATACAAAGTCCATTTCGGAACTAACGTATCCACGAATAAAAGCCGCACCGCAGTCACGGTGGGTAAATAATTCGTAGACTCGCCCTTTTGAAGCGCATTTACATTGATCCAGTGGTTTCGTATAAAGGCGGCCAAGTATAGTTGGCCCACTATGGTTACCCAAACGTTGATTACAATCGGGATCTATACAGGCATAAAGACCTGGTAATCCCCGATAAAAAAGATGCATGCGAGTTGGAATAAGCACTCTGCCATCGGATGCCCTCTGAGCATAGCAACCCAATGCGAGTAATGCATCTGTCGCTCGCTCTGCAATTTGCTGTGGAGAGTCTGGAAAAAGGTTTTCACTCAAGATATTTAGCTTAACCGCTTTACCTGAAACTATTTCAATAAGCGTTTCAATAGGACCAAAACCAGTCAAATTATCAAATAACCAATTACGTAGTGTACTATGATCTTTTATCATCGGCTTTTGCCAGCCCATTCGTTCGGCAAGAGACTCTATTGCTGCATATGCAGATTCAAGATCCTCAGCTACGCACTGAAATGAATTTAGGTCGAATTCAGCCAGTGCATTAGCTTCTTTACTGGTAACAATTTGTGACTCAGGACGCGATTCCCTTGTACCCTCAATAATTCGAAATTTCCTCGAAGAGGTTGGTGATAAGCCAGTTAAGTCTTGGGCAAAACGTTCTCCATCCTCAATGGACCCTAGACTAGCACTGGTAAGGATGCAGCGCATACGTTCCCGGGGAATATCCAACCGAGCACAGAGGCGACGTATTAAAAGGGCTACCTCTGCTCCCCCTGCTCCTCTATACATATGCGCTTCATCAAGCACTAAGATAAGCTCATTCATCTCATCAGCTTTGAGCCATTCCTTAGTCTGCTCAAAAATATTACGCTCGATAGGTCGCATCAGCATATACTCAAGCATGGAGTAGTTCGTTATCAGTAATTCTGGACAGCGATTCTGCATTTCATGCCGGGTCATTAGCTCACGATCCTCAGGCTGGGTAATTAGCCTCTCCCCCCAATTGTTCAAAACAAATTGCTTACCCGTTTTTTTGCCTGAGACGTAGGTTTTAGCCTGAGATGCGCTTTGCCCATAAAAAGCATCAAGATCTTTACTTGGCCAGCGACCAATGCGGTTCAGTTCCGCACGTACAGGGGCGTTATTTGCGAGTTTATTGTAAAACTCATCGAAAAGGGGTTTGATAAAAAGCTCGTCTCGTCTAGAGCTACGACGACCAGGGTAAGGCGTTCTTCCCGTATAAGCGCCAAAGCGTACAGGAGCACATCTTCCAGATCTCAGTATTTTAGAGGCTTCAGAATCACCAAAAAGACGTCTGATACGAGCAAGTTGATCGTTAACTAATGCATTCATTGGATATAATAAAATTGCTCTACAACCTGGAAGGGATGCAGATTTAGGTCTCTCGGAAGATTCAATCGCCAATTTACCAATAATTGGCATTAGAAAGCTTTCAGTCTTACCGGAGCCTGTACCTGTTGCAATGACCAGATCAGAAGCGTCTTCGCCAAGAAATGACTCAAGTGCCTGTGATTGGTGTTTATAGGGGCGTTGATAGAGGCCAATTCCAAGTTCTGATAGTTGAGTTAGCACATTACTTGCTGCTTCGGGAATAGGTAATTCACTGTATGGCGCACCAGGTTCATAAATTGGGGTTGCTTCTATATAAGGAGCTTGAGCAATAGTTTCATTTTGCTGTAAAAGCGCTCGTCGCTCAGCAATTAACCCTTCATCCCGGATATGATATTGTGCCTCAATGTATTTTCTCAGATTCTCACTAAGGCTTTTCACGGTATCATGTATACCTGAACGTTCAGTTACTTTATTTTTATTAATCATATTTCATTCCGTCGCGTGAATTCGTTAATCCAAATAATACCAAGCCCTTCAAAAGCGCTACGCACTATGGGTAATATTTCCTCGGGGAATACATGGTGTGTTATTCCTGAATGTTCATTTTCAAAACCTGATTCTCTCCAGCCTAGCAGGAGTACCTTCGTTTCTCGTCTTGGTAATCTTCTGGTTAATCTTAATCTTGCTAGCCCATTAGATATTTTGATACGGATCTTTAGCGGACAATTATCTTTTGTATCGAGAAAAAAACGTAATCTTCTGACATCATCAGACGATTCTAACGAATTCATTCTACATAAGCGTCCAGCTTCAATTTCTCCTAAATAATAGGAAAAGTGATTATCAACGGACATTCTGCATAAGTAGATTTGCTTTTTATTAAAAGAAAGTTCTGACAAATGGAGCCATTTTCCCCGCACATATGCAGTCGTTTCACTCATATTGCTAGGCGCATCGATAAAGCCGGAAATAGTTCCAGATAGTAGTCTGGATGACCATTCTTCATTGCCTTCTGCTGGGGCACCAATCCACTCATTTGCATCCCAGATTTCAACACTTCCAGTACACACTTTTTCTTCAACCAAGCGAACTCTTCCAGCAGATTTAGCTACCACGCCCGTTGAAAATGTACAGGAAGGCTCTCCACCAAAAAAAACAGCCATCTTATTGTCAATTCGTACTGCATGTGGGGGAGCTGTGAGCCAATTACCACCTTCTAACTTAATCATGTCACCCAATTCAGCCAAGCTGTTCAATATAGACATAATGCCCGGATGTATAGCATTATCAATATCAGCAATGTCTGGCCATAAAGGTACCAATTTTCGCCTTACTGCACTAGTGAGTCGAAGCGAGGTTACAGTTTGCCTAGCTTCTTCTGTTTCAGATATAGAATATTGATATAATACGCTCCTTAAGCATTCTGAAACTGCTGAAATTCTCAACCCTTCATCATCAAATCGACAATTTAATGCAGTTGATAACATATCCAGTGCTTTGTCTCGTGATACTGCTCTCCACTCCATTAACCACCTCCTCAAGAAGATATTTTTGCACTATAATTTTTTAATTCACGATTGGCAATATCTTCTATCTTTTGGACGGGGCCACCTTTAATTTTTGCCCATGTAAGAGTATAAAAAGACAAGACAGAATAAAGATCATAAATATAATTTCCATTAGGGACTCTTATGAGTGAAGTATAGAAAATATGAACCATTCTCTTCCACAAAGTTCCCCCATCAAATCCAGCTTCGTCCAGTAATGCTCTTAATTCATCTACATAATCATCAACACTATCAAGCTGTAGTCCATCAATATTTGTCCATTTATCCTTGGCAAGACAACCTGGTTTCAATTGGGGTAAAATAGCAGATAAACCACGCATTTTTAATGTATCAGTATCAATAACTGGTCCCAACTCGGCCAACATTCCTCCATCAGGGAATGTAGCAGGGCCTTGTTTCCAAGTAGCTATCAATGCCAGATGGTCATAATTTGTTGGATGTATTTGCCGTTGAACAACTATATCTCTAATTGCCGCTCCATAAATCTCAAATGCTGAAAGATTGGCCCCTTTCAAAAGGAGACAGCGAGATGATTCAGCTATAGTCTCTATAAAATCAAAAGAATCCATGTCAGAAATAATACCAACTGGAACTCTCCATATGTGATAACGTGGTGCACCAATAGCAATGGCAATTGCATCCGCGATAATATCTGCCAAAGAGCCACTGAATTGAATGATTTGTCCAGAAACGAAGGTAGCTAATGTCAATCTAGCCAATGTTTCTGCTGAATTTTTTGTTAACCCAACAGCCTGTAAATTTAAAGAAATTCTATTAGATATGTCTTCGGAGGATGAAAGATATTCATAATTTTCATAGTGCGCTATTTCATGGAATTTTGTAAATCTATTGGTGACACTCACTTTGCTAGCTTGAGATGTGTTTATTTCAAGTGTATCTATTCGTTCAGTGAGTTTTTTTAATTCATTGATATAATCTAACTCGTTATTCTTTCTTTTATTATCACACAAGATAGTTAATGCATTTTTTAACTCTGAAATTTCATTAGCCATACTTTTTATCAATTTTTCATGCTCAGAAATGTCATTCATAGCCAGAGCATTAAAATCTAATTTCTCTTGAAGAGATAATATTAGCTGTTTGTTTTTTTCATTAAAATGATAAAGCTCGTCAATAGATTTATTAGCAATATCAGATTGTTTAGTCTCTGAGTTTATTAAGGATTGTAGTTCGTTAATTATTTTTAAATTGCTCTTTTCATTATTAAAGTAATTATCAAACCGTTCGGAAAAAGCATCTATTTTTAACTCAAGCTCTTTAATATGGTTATTTTTTTTCTCCACATTATCGGCAATTAAACTAATACGTGCTTCAAGCTCATCTAAACGAATTGGAAGAGTATCAACCACGATATCGCGGGCAAGAACAACTGCAGGAGGAAAAAGGTTAAATGCATTTATAACGTCTGGATCATCAGCAAACCCACTAAAGATAAACAGGCGCTCGATATTCTCTCTAGCAACTTTAGGAAAGTTTTTAGCAAGCTCTCTAATAAAAATAGAGCCAGAGTTTTCTTTTAATCCTAAATTATCAATCATACTAAATGATTTGTCAATTTTCTCTTCAGCCCAAAACTGCCAAAAAAGAGAAAAACTTTTCCATGCTTTTCTCTCCTCAGAGGAAGGATGTGACTGGAACATATACCCAATCAATCTTTTCTGTTTTTCTTTAATTTCAGTGGGATGTCCTGCCCTGAATCCCGGTACTTTTGGTAAACAACCAAAAGCTTTACGTCGTAAAGTTGGAGAAATCTCATTGATAAAGTTAACAATTTCGGATTGTCCCAACTTAGAGATCCGTTCCTTTGCCTCTTGGCTATATTGGTAACTCATTCGAAGGCACCTTATCTAAAGCGGTTACATTCAAATCCATTGGTCTTAACTTCTTTTACCAATGCCCTATAATGCGGTAATAAGTGTGGTTCCGGCTGCAAATCCACTAAATTCTCAACTAATAAAAAATCATTATTTAAACTAAAACCATGGAGGGTGTGCCCCATTTGAAGTATAAAACTTAATATCCGTGAGCGAAGATTAGGAGATAATTCAATAAATTCCCCGTCATCTAATGATAACATAGAAGAACTAGGTAAAAATATTTTACCAAGACCTAAAAAATCTATTTCTACATGACATGTTAAGTTTGCTAAGCAATCAGATAATTGAGATAACGCAACAGGAGATAGTAACCGCATGCTCTTATCATGAGCTGCAATGTCATCATTAGAAACTAACTTAATAACACTACTTTCAGTTTGTCTTTGAATTCTTGCCACTCCTTCAACACCAGAAGGCATAGACATGTATTCTAATTTATGGCCAAACATTCGTGCTTCCATCATAACTTCAATGCATCTTCTTTGATGTAAGGAAACGATGGTCTTTTCTTTATTCCCCTTAGTAAAAACCAAATCTATTGAGGGATATTTTCTGGGTACAGAAACGTTTTTTTTATAGAAAGAAAAAAATAAGTTTACGTCCTGCTCAATTGAGCCAGAAACGCCCACAAAGTCATTTTCTCCAGGATTAAGAATGAAGAAAGCAGGTGATTTTTCAACACCAACCGCTGAAAGTAATAAAGAGGAACCTTGTGCGTACATAGTTGGTCCAACATTTTCTGATGATGTTGGTGCCATATTTGCTGACAACAATATTGTGTCAGAATGAACACATTCGACATGATTAATACTTGTTTTTTGATTTAGGAACGGCCAAATTGCTGTAATAGATGTTCTGGCAGGAACAACAGGAAGGTATGTAAAAGATTTTAGCCATGAAATACTCTCCACAGAAGGGACTTCAGGAATTGTAACAAGAGCTAAATTCCATCCCTGTTTACTAGCTAAACTTTTTATTTCTAATTCATCAGGAAAATCTGGAGCAACAGGGTGTCGCCAAAGAAAGGCAAATGTTTCAGTACATCTTAACTCTTGTGCTCGTGGAAATCCCTTCGATGCCCCACGCCCTAAAGCAGTGAAAACTGCTGCTCCCTCAGAAGGTAAACCGGGGCATTCTCTTTCAACTTCTGTTACAAATTTTGGATCGGGTTCACCACTATATGAAACAATACGGTAAGATTTTACTGATAATTCAGCACCAATCTGGCGACTCTTTACCATACTCCTCATATCAAGCGTTTGGCTTCTGCCTCCTACATCTAACGTTATCTTTGCTCTACATAAATTACAGGTTGGCAACACTAATTCTAATGACCACTCTCGACTATTACTTCCGACAGGAATCAATAAGCGCAAATCCATATATCGCTTTGAAATAGTTTTAATAGTTTCGATAATGATGGAATTTCCGGGAACAAAATTTTCACAGTCTGACGTACCATGTCCGGGCAAATGAGCAAAATATGGGGGTATAACCTTCCCTTTACGGAGGTTAACACCTTTTTTACAAACTGGGCAAACATATTGAGCATATTTCGTTGCTCGAGCTGCTAATATCAGTGTCCCGGTGAACTTATCAATAGCGTAATTCACTTACTCCCCCTTCAGTTAAGATTAGACAACTGTTTTCGCTATCTCGTCAGACGGGGGAAATTTTAGCGAGTCATTACTAATAAAATCAAATAGATCTCTTGCTTTCCAAAGCCGATATTCTGGATTGCGAATTGATCGTGGAACCATCCATCGTGCCATCGCACACTCAGCTATCTCTTTAGCAGAAAGCAAAGAGGTTAGATCTGGTTCACCTTTGCCTGTTTGCAGAATACTAGTTGCATTTTCTGCTAGCTGACTGATAAAAACTTCACGTTGAATTCCATGCTTCATCAAATTATCTCTAAATCCTAGTACATTTAAAGCTGCCTTAGTTGTACGTAAACGCCAGTTAGGCCCATTACCAAACATATAATGATCTGCATAAGCGTGATCCATATCACGTAAGTAATCACGTAATTCAATGAACAAGCTATCAGGTATATGAAAATGCCCCCAACCGCCTGTATATCCAATCGATTTTAAATATTGAATTCCATCCAGCTTTAAACGGTTATATACCGATGAGCGCCCCATAGACGATGTTGTTGTAATAGCCAAAAGACGTGCTTGTTTCTTTTTTTGAGATATTACTCCAACGGTATCACCATAGACCTTTGCAAAGTCATCATAAAGATCGCGGCTACGAAGCAGACATGCAATTAATTTTCCTCCCAGCAGGGCATTATAAGGGGGAAGAGCACCGAGGACGTATGCATCCATCAAATTAACAAGCCGGGAACTTCTGGCATGAGTATCCCACCCAATCAAATTATCTCGGACTGCAAGGTTGAACACAGGGTCACCAATTGCGATCAGCCCTATCAATTTTCCGTTGCTTTCATCCCATACAAGATACCGGAGACGCCTTCCAAATCCGCTTGAAACAGGTACGGACCAAGTTAATGCTGCTAACCTAAAGAGATCTCCTTGCCAGGTTCCTGACTTTACACGTTCAAGTACCGGTGAAATTTTATCCGGAATGACCTCATTGCCGGATGCGAAAAATTTAATAAGCTTTGCCGCTCTTAGCGTTATGAACTTTTGGTTTGCAAATATCCGCTCAGCTCGTTGAGAACTATGAAGAGCCCGTATTACATCTTTGGTATTTCCCGGGGCCTGGAGCGCTCCAGAATCAGATCTTGTAAAACCCAAGGATTGTAAATGCTCACGTACCTTCTTTTTCAGTTTGGCTTCTCGAAGGTTGATATTAACTATTATAGAGGGATCTTTGTGCATTTTTATCTCACGTTCCAATTAGTATTTAGTCCCACTAAATTTCACTTAGAGCTCAAGTGATTAATCGCATGGCACAAGAGAGTCCCCTCCTTGCTCCCTCGATCGGGACAGCGCCAATGATAGCATTTATACAAGCAATTCTGGGAGCTTATAGATTTTGTGAAAAACTTTTGATAGCAGGAGGTTACAACAGCATTGATGAAAAAAATCATTCAAATAGATTTATAGATTTTGTTAATGTTATCTGTTTTCAATCTAATAACCACGAATATAGCTAATTATAGGATGATTACTAGTTTTACTACCCTATCAACCAAACGTTCACCGGACATTAGATGTGTGATTCATAGACATCGTTTCACTATAATGCCTTACTATGAACAGGGAAATTCAGCAGCGGCTACAGTGGGTAAAACTCTATGAAACGTCTAGTGACGCGGGGTTCGTATGCCGTCGCTGCGGTATTTCCCACCCCACATTGCGTAAATGGTGGCGCAGATATCTGGCTCAGGGCATCGCTGGTCTGGAAAGCCATAGCCGTCGCCCTAAACATTCACCATCAACGAAAACCGGCGCTGGCGAAGTCGCTCTGATTCTGGAGTTACGTTCCCTGCGAAATTTGGGTGCAAGGAGGATTCAGAGCGAGTTAAAACGACTTCATGCAATCTCACTGGCAGTGGCAACGATCCACAAAGTTCTTTGCCAGAATAAGGTTAAACCTGTCGTTAAATTCCGGCGTAAAGCAGATTTTATTCGCTACGAACGCCCTGTTCCCGGTGATCGGGTCCAGATGGATACCTGTAAAATTGGCCCCGGTTTGTATCAGTACACATCTGTTGATGACTGCACTCGCTCCAGAGTCCTGAGACTCTACTCTCGTCGCACGGCTGCAAACACACTGGATTTTATCGATTGTGTTATTGAAGAAATGCCTTTCCCGATACAGCGCTTACAGACAGACCGGGGAAGAGAGTTTTTTGCCGTTAAGGTGCAGGAGAAATTGAAAGAATACAGCATCAAGTTTCGTCCAAATAAGCCAGCCTCACCTCATCTTAATGGCAAAGTTGAACGTTCTCAAAAGACAGACAAAGCCGAGTTTTACGCTACCGTAGACCTCTCAACTGATGACCTGAAAGAACTGCTGGCAGAATGGCAGCATTACTATAACTGGGAACGCCCTCATAGCGCTCACAACGGTAAAACTCCGATGGAGCGCTACTTCGAACTTGCAGAGCAAACACCATACTCTGATGCCGTTCACGCAAGCTATCAGCCCAATGAAGAGCATATACAGGAACAGAATTACAAGCTTGAACTTGAACTGAGAAAATTGAAACGATGTCTATGAATCACACAGATGAATATCAGAAAACTGTTTTGTCCGGGCCCCCCCCCGGGTTTTATTGTTTTTATTCTTTTTTGTTGTTTCTGTCATAACCACAATTGCATACGGATACACTGAGAAGAATGCCACCGGGAATGTGTTGCTGCTGTTCCTTCTTCTGCTTCTTGCACACAGAAATACCCTCACATCCATTACAGCTCTCTGTTATTTCTGTTCTGTTGTGCACTGTATGCGCCTGCCGGTATGACGTACGGTAAAATCAACAACAGTCTTATTGTCGCGTTGTTGCAGACCACAACTGATGAGGCAGCGGAGTTTACCGGGATGATTCCTATTTATCATTTTCTGGTCAGTGCCGCGATTCTGGTATTCATGGTGATTTTCTGGCGAACACACCACCGCGGTCACCGTAACTGGCTGGCACTGCTGCTATTCGTATTATGCTCAGTAAACAGCTGGCCGTTGCAGATAGTTAAAGGAACTGTTGTGGGGACAACTGACACATTGCGTGAAATGCAGCATTATAAACAACTGAGTCAGCACGGGGCTGACAACTGGAAAATCCTGCCGGGAACACCGTTATATGACACGATTGTTATTGTCACTGGTGAGAGTGTGAGCAGGGATTATATGTCGGTATATGGTTATCCCGTGCCAACCACACCGTGGCTGAATACGGCTCCCGGTTTATTTATTGACGGCTATACATCGACAGCAGCCAGCACTGTGCCCTCCCTGAGCCGGACACTGATTTATGACTATGAGCAGAACCCTGATTCCGGCAACAACGTGGTGGCGCTGGCAGCAAAAGCAGGATACAGCACATGGTGGATATCCAATCAGGGAAAACTGGGAGAGCATGACACACGCATCTCTGTTATTGCTTCTGATGCAGAGCATACCGTTTTCCTCAAGAAAGGCAGCTTTGCTTCCCGTAAAACAGATGACATGCAGTTGTTACAGGAAACAGAACGTGCGCTGGCGGATACATCCTCTCCGAAGGTCATTTTCCTGCACATGATGGGTTCTCATCCGAATCCGTGTGACCGGCTTAACTCCTGGCCGAATAATTACCAGGAGCAGTTCCCACGGAAGATTGCCTGTTACCTCGCCAGCATCAGTAAACTGGATAACTTTCTCGGGCAGCTTGATGGTATCCTTCGCCGGCATTCCCGTCATTTTGCCATGCTTTACTTTTCTGACCATGGACTGTCAGTCAGCGACAGTACTAATCCTGTTCATCATGATGGCCATGTGCAGGCTGGCTACAGTGTTCCCCTGATTATTACCGCCAGTGACATCACATCTCACCAGTCCGTCAGCAGAAAAATCAGTGCCCGTCATTTCGCAGGCATTTTTCAGTGGCTGACTGGTATTCGTACTGAAAATATACCGCCATTCAACCCGCTGATAAATGAAGATAATGAACCTGTTATGGTTTTTAACGGAGAGAGAATAGTTCCTGCGGACGGCCTTAAGTCACAGCCTGTGATTCTTCCGGGCAAGGGAAAATAAGAGTAATGTTGAGCACCATGTTCTGTACGATGAATTTTCCACTGTTTATATCGATTATTTTGCTAATAACCAGAGTTGAGCACCCGAAAATACCTGAAGAGGAATTACCCGCTACCAGGAGGTTCAGATATCCCTGATGTCGGCTATAAAAATTTTGATTACATGACGTAATGAAAGTGGCTCTGTCAATTGCCTTGTTTATTCATTAATCTCAAAGAAAAAGGTATTGAAAATAATTCCCGGGCTGCCAGCCCGGGATGATTACTATTTTAATGGATTGTTAATCTTTGCATATTCAAACGGGCTGATACATTGTTCTCTGTTCGCATCCAGAAAATCTGCCCACCACTGTAGCATCAGTCGCCGTTCTTCCAGATGTTCTGCTTTATGGATATACGCGGCCCTCACTGAATTTCGCTCCATGTGGCTCATCTGACGTTCAACAGCATCACGAGACCACAAACCTGATTCGATCAATGAACTACAGGCCATTGTGCGGAAGCCATGACCACAAACCTCAACTTTTGTATCATACCCCATGACCCGTAACGCACTATTTACCGTATTTTCACTCATAGGCTTGTGCGAATCGTGATCACCAATAAATATCAAGTCATGAGACCCACAAAACTGTTTTATCTGCTTTAAAATTGCAAGGGCTTGCGTTGAAAGAGGCACTAGATGCGTTGTACGCATTTTTGAGCCTCTATGGGAATGCTTCACTCCAGGAATAGGCTCCCGCTCCGGTGGGATAGTCCATATAGACGCTTCGAAATCGATCTCTGACCAGCGAGCAAAACGCAGCTCACTGGACCGAATAAAGATCAGCAAAGTGAGTTCTGTCGCCCATCGGGTTAGCGGCCTACCAGTATAGCTATCTATTTTTGTAAGCAACTCAGGGATGCGCTTTAATTCAAGCGCCGGACGATGTTGTCGATTACAGGAAGCAACCGCCCCAGCCATCTCTTGTGCCGGGTTATAATCAATTAACCCACTTTGTACTGCATAGCGCATGATGGCTGTAGTGCGCTGTTGAAGACGAGCTGCCACTTCAAGACGTCCAGAGATCTCCACGGCCTTAATGGGTGCTAATAAATCTCGAGTTTTTAACTCAGCGATATTACGTTCACCAAGCGCTGCAAAAAGATTATCTTCCAGACTTTTTAGCACACGATGGGCGTGATCTTCAGACCACTTTTTATTGGTGCTATGCCACTCGATCGCGACTTCTTTAAAGGTTCGTGCTTTACTCTGTTCAACCTTATCATTTTTCTTTTTGTCTCCCGGATCGACTCCATTCGCAAGCAGCTTACGCGCCTCGTCACGGCGTACTCTGGCATCCGCTAGTGTGATTTCAGGATAAACCCCAAGTGCCAACATCTTTTGCTTTCCCTCATAACGGTACTGCAAACGCCAGTACTTAGAACCATTTGGATGGACAAGCAGATGCATACCGCCACCATCAGTCAGCTTATATTGCTTATCTGTTGGCTTGGCTGTTCTGACTTTGATATCTGTTAATGCCATGCGTATTCCCTCCCTGTTGGTACAAGCATTATCGAACCGGAAATACCATCATCTGTACCAACATGTGTTGGTAGATGTACGTTGATATGGGTTGACCTTGAGAGAGTTAATATAGCGGGAAAGGTAGATAAATACTGGATTTCAGACATAAAAAAAGACCTCAGTTGAGGTCTATTTACATACTTTTGGTGCCGAAGGCCGGACTCGAACCGGCAC
>ULMB01001400.1_pt1 | contig 50363 bp, 31 predicted proteins | sample 1951571 | NCBI WGS metagenome assembly ULMB01 (sample SAMEA4835542, study PRJEB28245) | human gut metagenome | biome: gut microbiome; material: fecal sample | place: Denmark | collected 2008 | reverse complement strand
GGCGGCTCCGCCGCCTCGCGCACTGAGATCCTGATCCGGTATCTGCATTTAACTGGATCCTTTAAAGCCCGGAAAGAACAAAACGCACAGATTTTCACTATATTTACGGAAACAATCTCAAAACCTTAAGCTATGTCCGAACACACAAACAACAGCCACTTTGTCCACCGATCCTACGGACTCAAGGAACTCGCAACACTCTATTTCCCGAACATCGCTCCGGCTTCAGCATCCACCCGCCTCAAGCATTGGATCATGACAACCCCTGCACTCCTGAACAGGCTTATACAGGCAAGTTACCGCCCGAACGCACGCATCCTCTCTCCGCGGCAAGTTGATATCATCCTCGACGAATTCGGAGAACCCTGAGAACTGAAACAACCCGGAAACCACAACACCCATCTGATACCATGAGAAAGATAAACCTGATTGTCATCCATTGTACAGCATCCCGCTGCAACTCCCAGCTTACACCTGAAGCACTCGAAGCAGAACACCGCCGACGCGGTTTCGCCTGCTGCGGATATCATTTCTATATCCGGCGATCCGGAGAAGTAAAACCCATGCGACAGATCGCACAGATAGGAGCACACGCCAAAGGATTTAACGCAAATTCCATCGGAATTGCTTATGAAGGTGGACTGGATCCGGACGGAAACCCGGCAGATACCCGGACAGCCGAACAGAGAACCGCACTCATTACACTGCTCAAGCAACTGCATGAACGCTTTCCCGAGGCCCGGATCTGCGGCCACCGCGACCTGTCACCTGACCTCAACGGCAACGGACGCATCGAACCAGCCGAGTACATTAAGCAATGTCCATGCTTCAATGCCGCTCAGGAATACGCATACATAACAGCATACAACGGACACAAACCGCAGCAAACACCGCCAAACCTTGCCCACCTCGCCGAGCCGTTTTCAGATCAACTACCTTTGTCTCCGAACCAAAACCGAAAGCCTATGAAAAAGATTCTCTCCGGAATTTGGAAAGCATGTAAGTTTATCGCCAAGTTAGTTCCATGGATCCTGTCGCTCCGCGACCAGTCTTCACACCGCTGACACCTGTGCATCATGCTGACGAACGCGCCCCGCCATCCGGCTGAGGCGCGTTTCTTTTGTGCCGTTATCAAATCTTATCAGCACATAATCACACCAAACACCACCCATCCGCAGCAACCGAAGATCCTTCACGCGCACGTACTTATATTTGCAGCACAACCCGAACATTAACCCTTAAAAAACTTACACCATGAGAAAACTTACTTACTCAGTCGTACCGAGAAAAAATCCTGCCGACAAGGGAGCACCCGCCAAGTATTACGCAACTGCCCAGGCACGTGGATATTCATCACTTGAAGAAATCGCCGAAAAAATCAGCCGTTCAACCACTGTGACGCGCGCCGATGTGAAGGCCGTTCTGGCAGCCCTTGAGGACGAAACCATTGATCTCCTGCAGAACGGCGAAATCGTTCAGCTGGGTGATCTGGGAACCTTCCGTGCTTCCATCAGCTCCAAAGGTGCTGAAGTGGCTGAAGAATATAACGTTTCGATGATCAAGGGTGTAAAAGTGATCTTCCGTCCCAGCAAGAAGATCTCAGATGCCATGCAGACCGCATCATTTGAACGTGTAGCACCCAAGAAAGATGCTGAAGAAGCCACCGAAGATGAAGAGGGAGGCATGGGAGTCTGATCTATCCCCTTATAGAACCGGTTTCTGACCATTGAAATCGCGTCCACGGATAAAAAAAACGTGGGCGCGATTTTTTTTATGACTTTCCGGCATTTTGGAAAACCTGACCGCATTTTTTTTCCGGTTTTTTTTCTCGATTTATCAGCCTATTTTCACATTCTTTTCGATTTAAAAGGTAAACGCAATGAAAAATTTGCGTTATAACTAGTGAAATGACTGCTGAGAAACTTTCTCAAAAGCCCTTTAACCATTCCTGTATAACCTAACATTACTCGAAAAAATGATGATTGATAAAATGACAGCTTCTCGCCTGAACTCTTATTTAAGTCGGTTGGCTCCCGAACAAACGATTTCCCTTCACGGATCAGATTACAACATTCGGTGCGGTTTTGAGATTGCCGCCCGGCTGGATTGTGATTACGCAAGACTATACATTCCCCATGAAAACGACACAACCCGAAGCCTGATCTTCATTCGAAAAAAGGATGATGTTCCGGTTCTGATGCTGATCGACGACAGCTATCACGATTTGAAAAGAAAAAAATATCATCCCTTCGCTACAAAAATAACCGAAAATGACGTAATTAATCAAATCTAATTCCTACTTTTGTGAAGACAAAAATAGAACCTTGACTTTGTGGAAAAGGAGGCTGCTGATGAATTTCGGTGCCTAATTCGGTGACATACCATTTTAGAGGTTATTGTAATTTTATGTCTTTTAGGTATATACCTGACTGGATTTATAGTCCCCACGGGTGTACTACTTTGAGAATATTTGATAATGAAGACTCACTAAATCGGCTAATTTAGTGAGTCTTTCTTTTTAAGAGATTAGCCATTAAATCGACAGTTGTATGAATTATGCTTTTGAAATCTGTGCCAATTCAGCAGAAAGTTGTGTGGCTGCACAGGAAGGCGGAGCCAACCGCGTAGAATTGTGCGCGGCTATTCCGGAAGGTGGAACAACTCCTTCGTATGGAGAAATCCGTATGGCACGCAAGTTGATTGATATCCGTTTGCATGTGATTATTCGTCCGCGTGGAGGAGATTTCCTTTATTCACCGGTTGAGATTGAAACCATGGAAGAAGATATTCGCATGGCTCGTCAGGCAGGAGCTGACGGAGTGGTGTTTGGTTGCCTGACTCCGGAGGGTGAACTGGATATGCCTGCTATGGAGCGTCTGATGAAGGCGGCAGAAGGAATGGCTGTGACTTTCCATCGGGCTTTTGATTATGTAAAAGATCCGAAGCAGGTATTGGAAACACTGATTCAGCTGGGAGTGGACCGTGTGCTGACTTCCGGACAGCAGCCTGTGGCTATCAAGGGAGCGGCGTTGCTGGCTGATCTGGTGAAACAGGCCGACGGACGAATTGTGATAATGCCGGGTTGTGGTGTCAATGAATCGAATATTGCGGAACTGGCCCGTTTGACAGGAGCTTCGGAGTTTCATTTCTCTGCACGTGAGAATAAGGAAAGTCAGATGAAGTTGCGTAATCCTGCCTTGTCGATGGGAGGTACTGATATGGATGAATATATGCATCCGGTAACAACTGCCAAGCGTGTACGCAATACCATACAGGCTTTGAAGTCTTCGCTTTAAGGCTGTCTGAAAAAGCCCGCGGGCTTTTAGCAAAAAGGTTTCGGCGTTTAATCAAAAACGCCGAAACCTTTTTTATTTTTGTCTCGTTCTTTTTTCAGCCGGATCAGAGGCCGTGGATCACGTGCAGCATCTGTTCACCCAGACCGATGGTATATCCTTGAGACTGGAATACAACCCGGTTGAATGTGTCACCAATGATGAATACCGGCAACTGTCCGCCGTTGTTGAGTTTCATGTTGGTTGCAATTTCTTTGCGGATCTTTCCGTCAGTATCAATACCGAAGCTGATGGTTGAAGGCAGGTTCGGGAATGCCTTGCGGTCAAACTTCTTATAGGCTGCTTCGTCAGTAAACAGAAGTACGATTTTCCGTCCCCATTTTTCATAGTCGGCTTTCTTTACTTCAATATCTTTCAAAGCATGGTTGGTCGGTTCCTGTCCGACTCCCAGTACACCTACAATGTAGTAGCCGCGTCCTGTTGTAGAAAGGATGGAAACTTCTTCTTTCGTTTCCGGATTCAGATAGGTGGCTTCTGAATTGAAATTACCGATGACACGGATTTCTTCAGCGTTGTCTCTCATCACCAGGTCAACGGTCGTTGTTTTTCCTTCTTCAATGGTGAAGAAAGTGACGTTGCTCAGTACACTTCCGTTTGCCAGGCGGCTTCCTGTTACAAGCATGTAGTATCCGGTTTCAATCGGGGTTCCATTCTTCAACAGGGATTCCCAGGTTGCATTTTCCGGATAGTTCAGCAGACGGAAACTGCCGTTGTCATACTTCGAAATACTGAAGTGTGAATAATATTTCGGGTTGTTAAGACGTGAGATCGGTTTGTAGGTAGCCTTCAGTGTACCTTCTGACGGGCGCTGTGCTACGGCGGTCTCGAAGTTTACATGAGTCAGTTCTCCGTTGTGACGGTAGTAGATGTTGCCGTTGACTGCATCTTTCCAGGCAGGGATTCCCATGCTGCGTGCAGCTGCAACGAAGAAGATTTCGCGGGAACGGCTATCGGTTACACGGCTGTTCCAGGTTCCTGCCGGTGAAGCTACGGCAGCTCCGGTATTCAAGTCATCGCGTACGGTCAGACTGTCCTTGCACCAGTTGACCAGTTGCTGCGGATCGTTCTTGAACTGTTCAGCCAGGCTGGCCGGAATGTTCTTCTGCAAGTAAGAACGATACGGAGTCAGCAGTTCGTTCTCGATGCGCGGTGCAAGTACTTCATTCACGTCAGCCTGTGCATCGGTATTGTAAAGGTGATCTTCCAGTACGCTGCATGGAGTGTCGCGCAAGTCTTTGTCGGATACGGTAGAAAGCAGTGCAAGAGCCCGTTCGCCCATATTCTTGGCAACGGCATTCTTCAGGAATTGCATGATTTCTGCGTAGTTTCCTCTTGATTTGATGATGCAGGCAACTGTCTTATCAGCATCCAGCTTCTGTTCGTCGGCGAATGCTTTTGCTTTTTCTTCTGTCGGGAAGGAAGCTACATACGCATTGCGGATAGCGTCTTCCTCATTCATTCTGCGGGTATTCTCGGCGCGCTGTTCCGGAGTAACTTCCGGGATGTTGGCTTTTTCAGCCGGCGGAACCATGTCGAACGGAAGAGTTACAGGATCTCCTTCCTGTTTGTCGAGAACGATGTTGACTTGTTTGTCCTTGCCGAATGAAACTTTCTGGAAACCGAACTTGCCGTTGGCAGATGCAAATACCAGCATGTCTCCCAGTCCGGCAGATAAGGTTGCACATCCTTTTTCGTCGCTGACTTTATGGGCTACGGTATAGAATTCTCCATAGTTGTATACTTTGAACTCTACATCAGCTCCCGCTACAGGTTTCTGGTCAGCACCGGTGACAAGGATTTCGGCCGGAGCGCTTTGTCCATAGTTGTCGATGATATTGATTTCTGTATAATTGGCAGTCTGCTTCATGACATCTTCCGGTCCGTTATAAGCGCCGAACACTTTGGTGTGCATAAGCATGCCTCGGCTTGCCGGTGCATTGAACCATCCCAGATTCAGGACAGGTTCCGGTTCGCAGGCACCCAGGAAATACCACTGGCCGTCTACCCAGGCTTCTACCCAGGCATGGTTATCGTCTGTATGCGCCCAGCGCGGAGTGTAGACCTGACGTGCGGGAATTCCTACTGAACGAAGGGCAGCAACCAGGAAGGTTGATTCTTCTCCACAGCGGCCGTATGCAGTTTTAACCGTGGCCATCGGACCGCTGGTACGGATATCCGAAGGAGTATAGACAACTTTTTCGTGACACCAGTGGTTTACTTCCAGCACGGCATCACGCATGGACAGATCTTTGACGCGCGGCCAGAGCTCTTTGTGGAAAGCCTCGCGTGCATTATCCATGTTTTCGTTGTTCACACGGATGGGCAGTACAAAATGGCGGAAGATCATGTCGGGAATCTGTTTTCCCCATGAAGCTTCCTTGCGGTTTTGAAGAGAATGGCGCACATTGTTCAGGTAATATTCTCCGGAATAATCAGAGATATCACTTCCTGCCATGTAAGCATACATGAACATCATGGCTTCCCGTTCTTCCTGCGTCATGTTGCCTTTGAACACATCAAAGAGGTTTCCATGACTGAACACTTGTTGCTTGGCAGCAAAGTCTGCCTCCACTTTAGCCCGGTAGTCAGCTTCTTTGATGAAGTGTTCCTCTGAGGTGCAGCTTCCAAGACTGAGGGCTGCTACCAGACTGAGCGAATAGAAAAATCGTTTTATCATATCGGTTTTTGGATTAAAATATTTTCTGGATTTGTAACAGATTGTTTTTTCCGGCTTAAAGATACGAATAAGATTTATTATAACAGGCGTTTTGAGAAAGGAATCTCGGAATAAAATTCAGTAGGACTGCCTCTTGCCGGACGGAAAGGTTCGTTCAGAGGGATTTATTCAAATTTTGTATAAAAAAGAGGCGACTTAAATAATTTAGGAACTAATATTTTATAGTCTGAAATTTTTTGTTTACTTTTACTTTCTAATCTGGATATTATGTAGAAACGCAGAACGCCAGATGTCCGATGTGGCTTGACAGGTAATTAATAAATACATTAAAGATGTTGAAAAAGAGTATTATGACTTTCTTGTGTGGAGGAACATTGTCGCTGATGGCGATAGCAGGGGCTTCTGCACAGTCACAAACTTATGTACTGGATAAAGGCTGGGAGTTTTCACAGGCTGGCAGCAATGAATGGATGTCTGCACGTGTGCCGGGCACTGTTCATCAGGATTTGCTGGATCATGGCCGTCTGCCTGATCCGTTTTATGGAATGAACGAACAGAAAGTGCAGTGGGTAGAGAAAGAAGACTGGCTTTACCGGACTGTATTTACAGTGACGGCTGATCAGTTGAAGAGTGATGCGGCATGGCTGACTTTTGAAGGACTGGACACCTATGCCGATGTTTATCTGAATGGCTCCTTGCTATTGAAAGCAGACAATATGTTTGTTGGCCATAAACTGGCCGTCAAGGATGTTTTGCGCGAGGGAGAAAACCGGCTGATGATTCGTTTCCGTTCTCCGGTTGAGGAAACGGCTCCCCAGTGGGATACGGATGGTTTCAATTATCCGGCTGACAATGACCACAGCGAAAAGCGTATGAGCGTTTATACCCGTAAGGCTCCTTATTCATATGGCTGGGACTGGGGAATCCGTCTGGCGACAAGCGGTATCTGGCGTCCTGTGAAACTGACTTTCTGCAATGGGGCGGCCATTGATGATTTCTTTGTACGTCAGCAGGAAGTAACGGAACAGGTTGCTAAGGTAGACAATCAGCTGGAAATAAATAATGTTACTTCTACACCGAAAGAAGCACAGGTAAAAGTGGTGTATGCTTATGGTGAGCAGGCTGATACCCTGACCCGGACCGTAGTTCTCCAGCCCGGAAAGAATTCTTTGTCAATGCCGGCCTGGATTGAAAAGCCTCATTTATGGATGCCTAACGGCTGGGGAGATCCTGCCTTGTATACCTTTACAGCAACAGTGTCGGTTGATGGGAAGGAAGTTGCTTCCAGGGAAGAAGCGATCGGACTCCGCTCAATCCGGGTAGTCATGGAAGATGATAAAGACGGAAAGAGTTTCTATTTTGAAGTGAACGGGAAACCGATGTTTGCCAAAGGATCTAACTATATTCCGGGAGATGCTTTGCTTCCCAATATGACGGGAGAACGCTATGCCCGTCTGTTTGAAGATATTCGGGCTGCCAATATGAATATGGTTCGTGTATGGGGAGGTGGTATCTACGAAGATGACCGCTTTTATGAGGAAGCCGACCGAAACGGTATTCTGGTGTGGCAGGACTTTATCTTTGCCTGCACGACTTATCCTCATGACCCGACATTCCTGAAACGGGTATCCGAAGAAGCTGTCTACAACATGCGTCGTCTGCGGAATCACGCTTCTCTGGCTATGTGGTGTGGTAATAATGAAATCTATGAGGGAATGCGTTACTGGGGATGGAAGGACAAATACAGTCCGGTGGTCTGGAAAGAAATGACCGAAGGATATGATGTCCTGTTCCGCCAATTGTTGCCCGAACTGGTTGCGGCAAACGATCCGGGACGTTTTTACATGCATGGTTCTCCCTATGAAGCGAACTGGGGACGTCCGGAAAGCTGGAAGATAGCAGACAGCCATAACTGGGGAACCTGGTATGGACAGAAACCTTTTGAAAGTCTCGATACGGAAATTCCCCGTTTCATGAGCGAATACGGCTTTCAGGCTTTTCCCGAAATGAAAACCATCCGTATGTTTGCGTCCCCGGAAGATTATGAACTGGAGTCACCGGTGATGAATGCGCATCAGAAGGCTTCCATCGGAAACTTCCTGATCAAGAAAACCATGGCCCTATATTATAAGGTACCTGAAAAGTTTGAGAATCTCATCTATGCCGGTCTTATTTTGCAGGGGCAGGGGATGCGTCATGGCATAGAAGCTCATCGCCGTCACCGTCCTTACTGCATGGGAAGTCTTCCCTGGCAATTGAACGACAGCTGGCCGGTTGTCTCCTGGTCTTCCATTGATTATTATGGAAACTGGAAGGCTATGCACTATCAGATCCGCCGTGCCTTTGCACCGGTTCTGGTCGATGCGATCAAGGAGGGAAATAACCTTTCCTATTATATTATGTCCGACCGGCTGACAGACGAGGAACTGACTCTGAATCTGGAGTTGATGGACTTCAATGGAAAAGTTTACCGCAAACAGAAAGTCGATGGTCTGCTTCCGGCCAATACTTCCAAACTGTTTTATCAGGAACCGGTGGAACAGGCTCTTGCCGGCCGTGATTCTGCGACCACCTTTATGCATATGGTCGTGAAATCGAAGAAAGGCGAAGTCCTGTCGGATGAAATCTATTATTTTGCCCATCCAAAGGATCAGCTTCTGCCTAAAACACCGTTGCAGTGGCAGGTAAAGCAAAAGAAAGGTTATTGTGAAGTGACGGTGAAGGCTGACAAGCTGGCTCGTGATATCTTTATTGAAGTTCCGGTTCAGGGAGTGCGTTTCTCAGACAACTTCTTTGATCTGTTGCCGGGACAGAAGAAAAAAGTGATCATCACTTCGCCGGACGGTAAGTCACTGGATCATTTGCAGGTTACTGTCCATCAGCTGAGTGATGTACAATGACCGTCGTTTTATTAATCTTAAATGTATATTCATTTTTAAATTAGATCAATCAATATGATGAACCCTTTATCGAAAACCCATTTGTTGGGATTGTCGCTGGCAGGTTTGCTGTTTGCTTCCTGCTCAACTAGAGAAACGGTAGTGGCCGATTATCAGGTCGTACCTATGCCTTTGGAAATAACAACTGCACAGCAGGCTTCTTATCTGTTGAAAAACGGAGCTGTAGTTTATTATCCGGCCGGTAATGAAATGATGCGTCGAAATGCAGAGTTTCTGGCTGCTTATGTGAAGGAACAGACAGGTCTGGAGCTGAAACTTCAGGAAGGTGATGGCGGAAAGAACGGCATTACCTTAAAACTGGGACTGGCTGGTGAAAACAAGGAAGGCTACCAGCTGAAAGTAAATGCAGACGGGGTGACGATTGCAGCACCTTCTGAAGCCGGTGTATTTTATGGTATTCAGACTCTGAGAAAGTCTATTGACGTAGCTCAGGGAGCCAATATTGAACTTCCGGCTGTTGAAATCAATGATGAACCCCGTTTCAGCTATCGCGGTATGCATCTGGATGTATCCCGTCATTTCTTTACGGTAGATGAGGTGAAGACCTTTATCGACATGCTCGCATTGCATAATATCAACCGTTTCCACTGGCATCTGACGGATGATCAGGGATGGCGCATTGAGATCAAGAAATATCCGAAGTTGACTGAAATCGGTTCAAAACGTTCTGAAACCGTGATTGGCCGCAATTCCGGCAAATACGACGGAAAGCCTTACGGCGGCTTCTATACTCAGGAAGATGCCAGGGAAATCATTGCTTATGCAGCAGAACGTTACATTACCGTTATTCCGGAAATCGACCTGCCCGGTCACATGCAGGCTGCCCTGGCTGCTTATCCGGAACTGGGATGTACCGGAGGTCCGTATGAAGTATGGCGTCAGTGGGGTATTTCTGACAATGTTCTCTGTGCCGGAAATGATCAGACCATTCAGTTTATGAAGGATGTACTGGCTGAGATCGTGGATATCTTCCCGTCTGAATATATCCATGTGGGCGGTGACGAATGTCCGAAGACCCAATGGGAAAAATGTCCGAAATGTCAGGCCCGCATCAAGGCACTGGGATTGAAGTCGGATGCCAAACATACAAAAGAAGAACGTCTGCAAAGCTATGTGATTCATGAGGCAGAAGAGTTCCTGAATGAAAAGGGACGCCGCATGATCGGATGGGATGAAACGCTCGAAGGAGGACTGGCTCCGAATGCAACGGTTATGTCCTGGCGTGGAGAAGGCGGCGGTATTGAGGCTGCCAAGCAGAAACATGATGTAATCATGACTCCGAACACTTATTTGTATTTTGACTATTATCAGTCAAAAGATACCGACAATGAACCGTTGGCTATCGGTGGATACCTTCCTATGGAACGGGTATATAACTATGAGCCGATGCCGAAAGCCCTGACTCCGGAAGAACAGAAATACATCATCGGTGTACAGGCTAACTTGTGGGTGGAATATATTCCGACCTTGAAGCAGGCTCAGTATATGGTTTTGCCCCGTATGGCTGCTTTGTGTGAGTCACAATGGTGTGCTCCTGAAAATAAGAATTATGAAGCATTCCTGCAGCGTGTAACCCGCCTGGTGGATATCTATAAGCTGAAAGGCTGGAACTATGCTTCGCATATTTTCGACGTCATGCTCGAACTCAAGCCGAACAGTGAAACTGGTACGCTGGATGCAACGGCACGCACTATTGACAATGCACCTATTTATTATACACTTGACGGAACTGAACCGACAGCCGCTTCACAGGCTTATACCGGTACAGTCAAAATAGACAAGGCCTGCACATTGCGTATGGTAGCAGTTCGTCCGGAAGGTAATTCACGGATTACGAAAGATGAAATTACTTTCAGCAAATCATCCATGAAGCCGATCACGATGTTGCAGCCCATTAACAAGCAGTATGAATTTACCGGTGCTACGGTATTGGTGGACGGTATGACAGGTAACCTGAACTACAAGACCGGCCGCTGGATTGCTTTCTACAAGAATGATATGGAAGCTGTGATTGACCTGAAGGAACCGACAGAAATCAGCAGCATGACACTGCATACAGCCGTAGAAAAAGGTGACTGGATCTTTGATGCACGTGCTATTTCTGTATCTGTTTCCGATGACAACAAGGTATTCAAGGAAGTAGCTTCTGAAAAATATCCGGTGATGAAGGAAACGGATCCGAATCAGGTTTATACTCATGAACTGAAGTTTGCTCCGGTGAAAGCCCGTTACGTGAAGGTTTATGCACAGCCTGAACACAAGATTCCGTCATGGCACGGCGGTAAGGGCAATCCGGGATTCCTGTTTGTTGATGAAATTATTCTGAATTGATCGTTATGAAACTGAAATTAAATCAATCACTGGCTGCGTTGCTGTTTTCAGCTTCTGTGTTTACAGCATGCGCACCCGTAGCCGAACAGACTTTATCGGTGACACCTGTCCCGATGGAAGTGAACTGGCAGCGGGGATCTTTCCGTCCGGATGCTTCTACCTCTTTGTGGATTGAAGCACCGGAGGCCGACCGGAGTATTCTGGCTGAATATCTTCAGGCTTCTCCGCTGGCTCTGAAGCTGGCAGATTCCCAGTCGGGAAATCAGGTTGTCCTGAAGCAGACAGATGCTTTGGAAGGGATTACTTCACCGGAAGGATATGTACTTTCTGTCAATTCCGACGGAGTGCGGATCGAAGCTTTGTCCGGTGCAGGACTTTTCTATGGTGTGCAGACTCTTTTGCAGATGGCTGCTGATGCTCCTGAAGGCATGACTGCTGTCACCGTAAAGGATGAACCTCGTTTTGAATACCGTGGTATCATGCTGGATGTGTCCCGTCATTTCCGCAGTAAAGAATTTGTGAAACGTCAGATTGACCTGTTGTCTTACTATAAGATCAATCGTCTTCACCTGCATCTGACCGATGCTGCCGGATGGCGTATTGAAATCAAGAAGTATCCGCGTCTGACCCAGTTTGCGGCATGGCGTCCGCAGGCTGTCTGGAAAGACTGGTGGAACGGAAAGCGGGAATATTGTGAAGAAACCGATCCCCGTGCACAGGGTGGCTATTATACACAGGATGATATCCGGGAACTGGTGGCTTATGCACAGAAACACTATGTAACCATCATTCCGGAGATCGAAATGCCTTCCCATTCGGAAGAAGTGCTGACAGCCTATCCGGAACTGTCGTGTACGCATGTGCCTTATAAGCAGTCGGATTTCTGTATCGGAAATGAAAAGACGTTTGAATTTCTGGAAAACGTTCTGACTGAAGTCATGGAGCTCTTCCCTTCCGAATATATCCATATCGGAGGAGATGAAGCCGGAAAGGCTTCCTGGCCGAACTGCAAACTCTGTCAGGCACGTATGAAGAAGGAAGGACTGAAAGACGTGAATGAATTGCAGAGCTATTCCATTCACCGGATGGAACGTTTCCTGAACAGTCACGGACGCAAACTGCTGGGATGGGATGAAATCCTGGATGGTGGTCTGGCACCGAATGCAACGGTAATGTCCTGGAGAGGAACGGAAGGCGGGCTGGCTGCGATCCGTTCCGGACACAAGGCTATCATGAGCCCGGGACAATATTGCTACCTGGACGGCTATCAGGATGCTCCGTATTCACAGCCGGAAGCCATTGGCGGATATTTGCCATTGAAGAAGGTATATGGATATGAGCCGGTTCCTGATTCCTTGTCGGCTGATGAGGCTAAACTGATGTACGGAGTACAGGCTAATTTGTGGACTGAATATATTCCGACAGAGGAACATGCTGAGTATATGCTTTATCCCCGTGCCATTGCCTTGGCTGAAGTTGCCTGGTCAAAACCGGAAAACAAGTCCTGGGAGGATTTCCACCGTCGTGCACTGAAGATTGTGGATGAACTGAAAGCCAAAGGCTATCATCCTTTCGAACTGAAGAATGAAATCGGTAACCGTAAGGAAGCCGAGAGTCCGGTGGAACATCTGGCACTCGGTAAGAAAGTGACCTATAACGCACCTTATTGGGAAAGCTATCCGGCTGCAGGAGAAGCAACGCTGACCGACGGACTCCGGGGAGGATGGAACTACAATGACCAGCTTTGGCAGGGATTTGTGACCAAGGACCGTGTGGATGTGGTCATTGATCTGGAGAAAGAAACTCCGATTCATTCCGTGGCAGCAGACTTCATGCAGATCTGCGGACCGGAAGTGTTTATGCCCGAACGGGTAGTGATCTCCGTTTCCAATGACGGAAAAGAGTTCACTCAGCTGGCTGAAATCAAGCATGAAGTGGTGAGAGACGATGCTGTGACTTTCAAGAACTTCGGCTGGGAAGGAGAGGCGTCGGCCCGTTATATCCGTTATCAGGCATTGGCCAGCGATAAGTTCGGCGGTGTATTGTTTACTGACGAAATCGTCGTTAAATAAATGATTGAATTATGAAAACAGGAAAGAATATACTGATGGGCATAGCCCTGACTTCTGCGCTGTTCGTTTCAGCGCAGGAGCCGGTGGATTATGTCAATCCTTTTGTGGGGACGACCAATTACGGAACGACCAACCCGGGAGCCGTAGTTCCTCAGGGAATGATGTCGGCTACTCCGTTCAATGTAATGGGGTCGGAAGACAATAAATATGACAAGGACAAGCAGTGGTGGTCTACTCCTTATGAAGTGAACAACAAGTATCTGACCGGTTTTTCACATGTCAACCTGAGTGGGGTGGGATGTCCGGATCTGGGTTCGCTGTTGCTGATGCCGACTTCGGGAGAGCTGAATGTGAAGTACACTCAGTATGGAAGTGAGTATACGGACGAAGTTGCTGTCCCGGGATATTATTCAAACATGCTGACCAAGTACGGCATCAAGTGTGAGATGACGGCTACTCCCCGTACGAGCCGTGCCCGTTTTACCTTCCATCGCGGACAGGGAAATCTGCTGATGAATCTGGGAGAAGGGCTGACCAATGAAACCGGAGCTACCGTGCGTTTCGTCAATGATCGTGAGATTGAAGGCTCCAAGTTGCTGGGTACGTTCTGCTACAATCCTCAGGCTGTATTCCCCATTTATTTTGTCATGCGTATTGACAAGGCCCCTGCCACCCGCGGTTACTGGAAACTCCAGCGGCCGATGCAGGGAGTCGAAGCTGAATGGGACGGATATTCCGGAAAGTATAAACTCTATACTTCTTATTCCAAGGAAATGAGCGGAGACGATGTAGGTGCCTGGTTTACCTTTGACACAACAGAAGGTGAAGCCATTGAAGTCAGCATCGGAGTTTCTTTTGTCAGCATCGAGAATGCCCGCCTGAATCTTGAGACGGAACAGCCGGCTGGTACGACTTTTGATCAGATTCGTGCACAGGCTCGCAAGAAATGGAATGAAGACTTGAGCCGGATTCTGGTGGAAGGAGGTACGGAAGAACAGAAAGGTGTGTTCTACACTGCCCTCTATCATACAATGATTCATCCCAATATCCTGCAGGATGTCAATGGACAATATCCTCAGATGGAAGGAGACAAGATTCTGACAACCGACCGCAACCGTTACACCGTGTATTCTTTGTGGGATACTTACCGTAACTTCCATCAGCTGATGACACTGGTTTATCCGGAACGTCAGATGGATATGGTCCGTACGATGCTTGACATGTACCGGGAACACGGATGGTTCCCCAAATGGGAACTTTATGGCCGGGAAACCCTCACTATGGAAGGAGACCCCAGCATTCCGGTCATTGTAGATACGTGGATGAAAGGCTTGCGCGACTTTGACATCAATCTGGCATACGAAGGAATGTACAAGTCGGCTACGACTCCGGGAAAAGACAACCTGATGCGCCCCGACATTGACGACTACATTGCCAAAGGATACTGTCCGCTGATGGAGCAGTACGACAATTCTGTATCACATGCACTGGAATATTACATTGCTGACTATTCTCTGTATACACTGGCCAAGGCTTTGGGTAAGACAGAGGATGCGAAACTGTTCTACGACCGCTCCATGGGATACAAACATTATTACTGTAAAGAGTTTGGTACATTGCGTCCGATCCTGCCTGACGGTACTTTCTATGGCCCGTTTGATCCGCTTCAGGGTGCCAACTTCGAGCCGAGCCCCGGTTTCCACGAAGGAAATTCCTGGAACTATACGTTCTACGTGCCGCACGATGTGAAGGGACTGGCAAAACTGATGGGCGGACAGAAACGTTTTGTCAACAAGCTCCAGATGGTGTTCGACAAGGGCTATTATGATCCCGCCAATGAACCGGACATTGCCTATCCTTATCTTTTCAGCTATTTCAAGGGAGAAGAATGGAGAACCCAGAAACTGGTGAAGGAACTGCTGGCCAAACATTATACAACGAAACCTAACGGACTGCCGGGAAATGAAGATACAGGAACCATGTCTTCCTGGGCTATTTTCAGCATGATGGGCTTCTATCCGGATTGTCCGGGAGTTCCGGAATATACACTGACCACTCCGACCTTCGACAAGATTACCATCAAGCTTGATCCGGCTTATTGGGGAACAGACAAGCTGGTGATCCGCAAGGAAGGTGGTGACGGTTATATTGACCAGATCCGTCTGGGCGGTAAGAAATATTCCAAATACCGTCTGACACATGAAGACTTGATCCATGCGGGAGAAATTACATTTGTATGTAAATAAGATATCAGATAGGATAGTTTTTTAGGTGATTAAGATTGTTGTTTCTATCTGATGCCCGTTTTGATGGGTATTAAGGAGGAGGCATCGGTTGGTGCCTCCTTTCTTTTTCTGAACTGTTTATTAATCTTATTTGATATGAAAAAATTGAATCTGTTACTAACTTGCACATGTGCACTCTTTGCACTTTCTGTACAGGGGCAGAAACAGCTTTTGCTGTCTTCACCCGACGGAAAACTGAAATCAACCATTACCGTCGGAGACAAACTGACGTATGATATTTCCTGTAACGGTCAGCAGGTGCTGGCTCCTTCTCCGATCTCTGCAACGCTGGACAACGGAAAGGTATGGGGAGACAAGGCTCGTCTTGCCAAGGTTACGGAGAAGAAGAATGATACGCAGATTGACGCTCCTTTTTATCGCTCCAGTTGTGTTCGCGATTATTACAATGAGCTGACTCTCCGTTTCAAGGGAGACTACAGCGTCGTGTTCCGTGCCTATAATGACGGGGTGGCTTACCGTTTTGTCAATCATGCCAAAAAGCCTTTCTGCATCTTGAATGAGGAAGTTGATTACCGCTTCCCGGCTGACGTAACGGCCAGCGTACCTTATGTAAATGCGGGAAAAGACGGTGATTACAACGGTCAGTTCCATAATTCTTTTGAGAATGTCTATACGACCGCTCCTATTTCACAGCTGAACAAGGAACGGTTGATGTTCCTGCCACTGGTTGTTCAGGCCACACCGGAGGTAAAGGTCTGCATCACCGAAACAGACTTGAACAATTATCCGGGGCTGTATCTGACAAATGCGAAAGGTTCCAACTCGCTGAGCGGTATACAGGCTCCTTATCCCAAGACCATGAAACAAGGCGGACACAATAACCTGCAGATGCGTGTACAAACCCGTGAAGAATACATTGCGAAGGTAGACGGGCCGCGCAATTTCCCCTGGCGTGTAGCGGTAGTGACTACCCGTGATACACAGCTGGCTGCATCCAATCTGAGCTATCTGTTGGCTGAACCTTCCAAATTATCAGATACATCCTGGATCAAACCGGGAAAAGTAGCCTGGGAATGGTGGAATGACTGGAACCTCTGTGGCGTAGACTTCAAGACCGGAGTAAACAATGCAACCTACAAGGCTTATATTGATTTTGCTTCTCAGTATGGCATTGAATATGTGATTCTGGATGAAGGATGGGCTGTGAACCTGAAGGCTGATCTGATGCAGGTTGTGAAGGAAATAGACCTGAAAGAACTGGTAGACTATGCGGCAGCCCGTAACGTGGGTATTATTCTGTGGGCGGGATATTATGCTTTCGAACGCGACATGGAGAATGTATGCCGTTATTTCTCTGAAATGGGTGTGAAAGGATTCAAGGTTGACTTTATGGACCGTGATGACCAGCTGATGACAGATTTCAATCACCGTGCAGCTGCCATGTGTGCCAAATATCACCTGATTCTTGATTTGCATGGTACGCATAAGCCGGCCGGACTGAACCGTACCTATCCCAATGTATTGAACTTTGAGGGAGTGCATGGACTGGAACAGATGAAATGGCGTCCGGCAGGATTCGACCAGATTACCTATGATGTAATGATTCCGTTTATTCGTCAGGTGGCCGGTCCGATGGACTATACCCAGGGAGCCATGCGTAATGCAACCCGTGAGAATTATTATCCAAGTAATAGTGAACCGATGAGTCAGGGTACCCGTTGTCATCAGCTTGCCATGTATATTGTTCTGGAATCACCTTTCAATATGCTGTGTGATTCCCCAAGCAACTATATGCGTGAGCCGGAATCCACTTCTTTCATAGCTCAGGTTCCGACGGTCTGGGATGAAACAGTGGTGCTGGACGGCAAGATGGGAGAATATATCATAACAGCCAGACGCAAGGGAGATACCTGGTTTGTCGGCGGTCTGAACAATTGGGATGCACGCGATGTGGAAGTCGATCTGTCTTTCCTTTCTTCAGGAAGTCACAAGGCTGTTCTCTTCAAGGATGGAGTGAATGCTCATCGTACTGCACGCGATTACAAGCGCGAAGAAGTAAGCGTAAGTTCCGCACAGCCGTTGAAAGTTCATCTGGCTCCGGGCGGTGGTTTTACCTTGCAGATTGATTAAGATTGAGCTTTCTTTCAGATAGCATTGGGCTCTATTCAGAAGCCGTCAGAATCGACCGCACGATGGGACAGAATCGTGCGGTCGATTGTGCTTCATCGAGCGTTCGTTGCGGCCTGATCGAGCGTTCGTTGAGGCCCCATCGTGCGGTCGATTTTTGGGCATAGGCCAGCCAAAGCGAAGGCATCGTACGGTCGTATGCGAATGACCTTTATTTCAGTTGGAGCGACCGGACTGTTCCTGTCGGCGTAATGCTCAGGAAGCCGGCTTTACTTCCTTTTTCTCCAGAGGAATCAGCTCCCAGGATGATTCAGGAGTTATCCGGATCTGTTCCGGAGAAACTGCCTTCAGATCAGGCAGGAATATCAGAGTGGGAGCTGGAGATGTCTTGTCCTCTTTCCACTGGCATGTCAGTCCGTCTGTGGAACTGTAGGACAGGAGTTGTCCGTTGACTACCTGCGGATAAGGACGGGAAATGACACTACTGAAATAATCTTGCGTCTCAATGTCTTTCCACCAGCACCAGTAGGTATGTCCCAGTTTGTATTTTTCAATCAGGCCGATCTGATGCCGGGCAGACTGCAGATAACTTTTTCCCAGATAGAATGCGCCCCATTCCCCGACCAGTGCCGGCAGGTGACGTTCTCTGGCAGAAGCCGTAAGCTGACTGAAGATAAAGTCCAGACGTTCGTATCCCGGATTAACGGCAGCATCTGTATCCACTACCCAGTCATAGGCATGAGCAGCATAGACGCACAGAGAATCAGGTTTCCCGTTTGTGTCAGCAGGTATGTGGAAGGAACTCTTTATTCCCATGTTGCAGAAATAATTATGTTCCAGAAACAGAAGATGGTTCTTGTCTGCCTGCCGGATTCTGTCGCGCAGCTTCTGGTAAAAGTGGCTCAATTCATTCTGTTCGAACCGGGAAACGGTTTCCGAAGCTGCATGAAGTATTTCTGTGAAAGCCTCTTTGTCTGTCAGCTGGTTCATAAGTTCTGCCCGCTGGTTTTCATTATCCCATACCGCAGTCATTGCCTCCGGAGAAACCTGTGTCTGCCCGTGTTTGTGAAGATACTGTATATATCCTTCCATGAATTGCTGGAAAACTGCCTGTGCCTGCGTTCCCATGAAAGGTTCGTTCATGACGTCAAAACCGATGACAGACTTGCAGTCTGCGTATCTTTCGGCCAGCATCCCCCACACATTGATGTAATGATCCTGAATACCGGTTCCATCTTTGGCTGGTGAATTGGCCCAGAAGTTGTCGAATGATTTCTGTACGGCCGGACTGATCAGATAGGAGTCGCTCCAGACCTCTCCCGTTGCATGAGGCAAGGATTCGTCAAGCGTAGCCCATTCCGGAGCACCGTTTCCGAATTTTCGTCCGAACAGATCCTGATGCATATCCAGAATAAGATAGATACCGTTTTCTTCTGCCCAACGGACTCTCCGGTCAATTTCCTGGAGATAGCTTTCATTGTATTGTCCCGGTTCCGGTTCCAGACCGTCCCAGTTGATGCCATAGCGGATGCAGTTGATTCCCCAGTTGCGGAATTCTTTGAAAAGCTGTTCATCATTCGGATAGACATATCTGTCCTCAGGAGATTTGGTTACGTGGTTGATCCCGTTGAGAACGAGTTCCCTGCCGAGTGAATCCACCAGTATTTCATTCCGGACAGAAGCGAATCCGGATGCCGGAGTTTCCCGGACTGGCCGGGTACATCCTGTTCCCCCAAAAAATACAGAGCAGAGCTGCTCCTATTCCCCAATAATACTTTTTCATGTTCATAGATCATTTTTTCATAGTTTACGCTACAAAGATAAGCCAAAGAAATTGTATGAATGACTTTATTTTCATTTATTTGCCTTATAAAATAAATGAATGGTTTAACCTTGAGTTTGAAACCGAAATCAAAATATGATGAAGAAAAACGGTATCTTTTTAGTTTGGGGATTCTGGCAGCTGGTTTGCCTGTCGGCTGCCGGTCAGGTCGATGTCACTTTTCATCGGGCCAGTTTGCCGGTTCTTTCCGGAGAGGACAATAATCATGTTGGATATCTGCAGGCAATCAGGCAGGCCGGCAGCAAGGATCGTATGACAGGGCTTTCTTATTCCTTTGAGGGAACGGACTGTCTGGATCAGATAGCTGAAATATCACTGTATGCCTGTAATGCCCGGGGAAGAATGGACCGGAATAAACGGATTGCTGTGTCGAAAGTGACGGAGAGACAGGGATCTTTCAGACTCCATGAGTCACTTTTATCAGATACCTGTTACTGGGCTTTTGTGGTTAAGACACGTGAGGGACTGCCCTTGTCAGGAAGGGTCAATCTGAACTGTACGGATGTAACATTTGACAGCGGAAAGGTTCATCTGGGAACGACTTATCCGGAAGGACTTAGAACCGGCATCGCTCTTCGCAAAAGCAAGCAGGACGGAGTAAATACCAGTCGCATTCCCGGACTTGTGACTTCCCGGAAAGGAACCTTGCTGGCCATTTATGATGCACGCTGGGAATCGTCAAGAGATCTTCAGGGAGATATAGATATTGCTTTGAGCCGCAGTGAAGACGGCGGAAAAACCTGGCAGCCCATGCAGCGGGTGCTGGATCGTAAAGAGTGGGGAAATCTGCCTGAAAAATATAATGGCATAGCAGATGCTTGTATATTGTGTGATGAAAAAACGGGAACTTTGTATGTCGCCGGTCTGTGGATGCATGGGGTTCTGGACGGAAAAACCGGCCGATGGGTGGAAGGACTGACGCAGGACAGTACCCGCTGGATTCATCAGTGGTTTGACAAAGGCTCTCAGCCTGGTCTGGGAGTGAAAGAAACTTCTCAGTTTCTGATTGCGAAAAGTACGGATGATGGAAAAACCTGGAGCGAACCGGTCAACATCACTTCGCAGACCAAGCGGCCTGAATGGTGGCTTTATGCTCCGGCTCCCGGTCATGGGATAACTCTGGAGGACGGAACGCTGGTTTTTCCTACTCAGGGACGTGACCGGAACGGTCTGCCGTTTTCCAATATTACTTACAGCAAGGATGGTGGAAAAACATGGATAGCCAGTAATCCGGCTTACTCCAATACAACGGAGTGTATGGCGGTTGAACTGGATAACGGTGACATCATGCTGAATATGCGGGATAACCGGAATCACGGAAAGAAGTCACCTAACGGGCGGAGAATCTGTGTGACTTCCGATCTGGGAACAACCTGGAAAGAACATCCGACTTCGCATGCCGTACTGACGGAGCCTACTTGCATGGCTTCTGTTCATAAGCATGTGTATCGGGCAGAAGACGGAAGCCGGAAAACCCTGCTGGCCTTCTTTAATCCCGATTCTTATCAGTCGCGTGACCATCTTACCCTGAAACTCAGCTTTGACAACGGGATGACCTGGCCTGAAAAATACTGGCTGACACTGGATGACTGGGGAGGTTTCGGGTACTCATGCATTACTACCATTGATGAAGATACGCTGGGAATCGTTTATGAAGGAAGCGGAGCTCAGCTGGTCTTCCAGCAAATCAGGTGGAAAGATCTTCTCTGACCAATAAAAAAACTCTCCGGTTGTCAGGCAGACAGTCGGAGAGTTTGCTTATTACTGATAAGGATCAGCTGATCAGATCGGTTTATATTCTACGAAAGCTTCCATAGCTTCATAGCTTGCCAATCCCAGATGATCGTAAAGAGTTGCAGTACCACGGTTACGGTCTTCGCTACGCTGCCAGAACAGACGTTCATCGTTGCCCAGGAACGGAGCACTTTCCATCTGAGACTGGTGCTTCAGGATGGAATTACGTTTGGCGCGGAGTTCTTCCGGACTCAAAGGTACAGCCATTTCGATGTTTTCGATTTCCCATTCAGCCCAGGCACCACGATACATCCAGATGCGGCAGTCTTTGAGCCATTCAGCTCCTGCATTCTTTTCTTCATCAATTGCAGCAAATACGGCATCTGTGCAGACGCGGTGTGTACCATGCGGGTCAGCCAGGTCGCCAGCTACATAAATCTGATGCGGTTTTACTTCCCGAAGCAGATTGAGAACGATTTCCACGTCAGCCTCGCTGATCGGATTCTTTTCAATCTTACCGGTTTCGTAGAACGGGAGATCAAGGAAATGGCAGCGTGAAAGCGGGATATTGTTGAACGTACAAGCCGTACGTGCTTCGCCGCGGCGGATCAGTCCCTTGATGGTCAGAATATCGCGGGTATCCATGTCACCTTCCTTCTTGGCAGCCAGGAACTGTTTGATTTCTGCATATTTGTTGCAGATCGTTTCGTTTTGGCCGTTGTCGAAGAGCTGGTTGAATCCGTTGATGAAATGCATGAAGCGGGTTACTTCTTCATCGCCAACCGCAATGTTACCTGAGGTTTCGTAAGCTACATGAACTTCGTGACCTTGCTGTACAAGTCGTCTCAGTGTTCCTCCCATGGAGATGACATCATCGTCCGGATGCGGAGAGAATACTACTACGCGTTTCGGGAATGGTTTGGCACGTTCCGGGCGGTAAGTATCGTCAGCATTGGGTTTTCCACCCGGCCATCCGGTGATGGTGTGCTGCAGGTCGTTGAACACCTTGATGTTGACATTATAGGCAGATCCGTAAAGAGCGAGCAGTTCACTCAGGCCGTTTTCGTTGTAGTCTTTGTTGGTCAGCTTCAGGATAGGCTTGTTCAGTAATGTGCAGAGCCATACAATAGCGCTCCGGATCAGTTTGTCGTTCCATTCACAGCTGGTTACAAGCCAGGGACGCTGGATGCGGGTCAGGTGAGAAGCAGCAGCCAGGTCAATGCATACATTTACATTGTTATGCAGCTGAAGGAATGAAGCCGGGAGTGTATCGTTGACATTTTCTTCGACAGCTTTCTGAATGATGTCTGCCCTGTCTTCGCCCCATGTCAGCAAATAGATTTTCCGTGCACTCAGGATAGTCTGAACTCCCATGGTGATGGAGCAGGGAGGCAGATTGTCTACACCCCAGTTGCGTGCAGCTTCTGAGCGTGATGTAGCGTCCAGCAGAATCAGTCGGGTAGGAGAGCTGGCATGTGATCCCGGTTCGTTCATACCGATGTTTCCCTCGCGTCCGATTCCCATCAGAACAATGTCGATACCTCCGAAAGTCTGGATACGCTGTTCATACAGGCGGCAGTGTTCACTGATTGCATTCTGGGGAATACTTCCGTCTATGGTGAATACATTCTGGCGGTCAATGTCAGTCTGTGACAGGAACAGGCTGTTCAGCTGTCCGAAAGTGCTTCCATTGCCTTCTGTCAAAGGATAGAATTCATATAAGTTGAAGACAACGACATTGCGGAAGCTCAATCCTTCATCTTTATGTCTGCGTACGAGTTCTGTAAACAGCGGGCGCAGTGAAGTGCCGGTACCGATGGCCAGTGTACAGAATTTCCCTTCACGCTGGCGTTCCTGAATTTTGGCTGCAACTTCATCAGCTATGCGTCTGACACCTTCTTCAATGGTTTCGAAGATGTCAGTCGGAATTTTTTCCAGACGGGTCAAGACTGAACGTTCAACGGCATTTTCCGGTTTGTAGTATCTGGGGGATACATGGTTCAGTGAAATTTGTGAACTAAGGTTTGTTCTCATGGTTGTTGTTCCTCCTTCGATTAAGTTAATAAGAAAAGCAAAACGCAGCAAGGATGCTGTAATCTTTCCAGACTTACAGATTCCTTGCTGCGTTTATGCGGTCAGCTTGTAATCGCAGTACTCGGGTCTTGATTACAGGTTGTTCTTTTCAATATCCTTGAAATATTTGTATGTACCGACTTTCAGTTCGTCTGTTGCTGCTTCATCGCAAACGATGATTCCATGGCGGTGCATCTGCAATGCGCTGATAGTCCACATCTGAGTGATGCCACCTTCAACAGCATGCTGCAAAGCACGTGCCTTGTTGTGTCCGTTACAGATGATCAGTACTTCCTTAGCAGAAAGAACAGTACCTACACCTACTGTTAACGCAGTTTTGGGCACTTTGTTCACGTCATTTTCAAAAAAACGAGAGTTAGCGATGATGGTATCAGTTGTCAGAGTCTTTACACGAGTGCGTGAAGACAGAGAAGAACCCGGTTCGTTGAACGCGATATGTCCGTCAGGACCGATTCCACCGAGGAACAAGTCAATACCACCGAACTTTTCGATTTCTTTTTCATAGTTTTCGCATTCTGCTTCCAGGTCAGCAGCATTTCCGTTCAGGATATGGATGTTTTCCTTGCAGATATCGATGTGGTTGAAGAAGTTATTGAACATGAAAGAGTGATAGCTTTCCGGATGTGATTCGGGCAGGCCTACATATTCGTCCATGTTGAATGTAACTACATTCTGGAATGAAACAACACCTTTCTTGTTGAGTTCGATCAGTGCTTTGTACATACCAAGAGGTGAAGAACCGGTAGGAAGTCCGAGAACAAACGGTTTTTCTTTTGTTGGTTTAGCAGCATTGATTTTGTTTGCTACATAGTTTGCAGCCCAGTTAGACAATGACTGGTAGTCTGGTTCGATAATTACTCTCATGGTCGTTAACGATTTAGTTAATATATTTAATAAGTCAATATTTTTCGTTTATACCTGCAAAGATATAATGATTACGATGATTGGCAAACAAAAAAGGGACTTTTCATAGGAAAGTACCGAAAATAAAAAGAATCCCCATTTCATTAACGGAAAATCCGTTAAGAAATGGGGAAGACTTCATTTAGATCAAAGATTCTTTTGTCAGTCAGTATTATTCAATAGCCAGACTACCTGTTGTCGGCCAATAAGGATTCTGGTACAAACCGTCGGCCAGGTTCAATTCTTCAACACCAATCGGAGTCAAATAATATGCCTTCATCCAGGAGTAGCCATCATAGAACTGGTTGTTTGTCTTGTACAAACTGTAAGGACGCTGGTACTTACCGAGTTCTTTCATTGAACAGTTAGATTCCGTAGTACCGTCTGCTACAATGGGTTTCATATTGGCATTTTCACTCTTTTCATAGTTCTTGTAAGCTTCATCCCACAAGTTGATACCCATCGGAATATATTTTTCAGTGAACAGTCTGTCCCAAGAACGCCATCTGATCAGGTCGTCCCAACGCATACCTTCACCGATGAATTCGCAACGGCGTTCGCGGCGGATATTATACAGGGTAGCATCTACCATATTGCTTCCAGACCAAACACCGAGGTCATTCAACTTAGCTTCTTCAGCCATATTGGTATTGTTGATTGTATTTTGAATATCTGTAGAAACACCTGCACGTTCACGCAAAGCCTGCCAGTATTTCAAAGCATCAGCATCCAATGTGTGATTCTTTTCATAGCTTGCTTCGATATAATTCAGATAGGCTTCAGCAGCACGGAATACCGGACATGCGTTGGTACCCAGAATTTCATCGTTCTTCAGCTGAACATAATCATAAGTGTAGTGCTTACGCTGACGGTAACCTGTCAGGTCACGGTTCTGCAATTCGGAGTTAGTCAGAAGAGGAGCACCGAATTTTATAACGTCATTGGCTGTTTGAACGGCAGGGCTTGTTGCATCACTCAGTTTAACGTCACTTTCGCCCCATACGAACAGCTGCAAGCGTTCGTCACGATCAGTCTTTTCCAAATCAATGCTGGTATCACCCTTGTATCCGGATCCTGTTGCATAGATAGGCAGACCGTTTTTCATCAGGAAAGAAGTAATGAAACTGTGAGTCAGACCACTTCTGTCACCTCCTTGCAGACGGTTAGGAACGTCATGAGAAATGCTCAAAGACTTGTCATACTGTTTCCACAACAGAACTTCAGGAACGTCTTTCAAAGAAGGCTGACTGAACATTTCAAAGTAAGGATTCCAGCCATAAATCTGGTTGTATTCCGGATTCATTACATGGCTGTTCTGAGTCAGGGAAATTCTGTCTGCAACCTGTTTGGCTGCTGCCATAGCTTCACTCAGGAAGAAATCGATTTCAGCGTCAATGTTGAAAGTCTTTCCGCTATTGTATGACATATCCTTTCCTGGCCAGTTGTCATCACCCGGAACACGTCCCGTTCCTTTATGATATTTCTCGAAAGTACCTTCATACAAAGCAACTCTTGACTTGAACAGCAATGCAACCTGTTTGTTGATGCGTTGGTTGTCTTTGAATCCTACTTCCTGCAAAAGAGAGATTGCCTTGTCAAGATCCTGCAGAATGAAACGTGCTACTTCATTACGGGGTGCTCTCTGTGATTTTTCTTTCAGGTATTCCTCTTCATTGGGAAGAACTTCTGTAATGATAGGAAGGTCACCGAAGTTTGCCATGGCATTGAAGTAAACCAATGCACGGAAGAAGTATCCTTCACCCAGATAATGGTTCTTGTCTTCGTCAGAACCACTGATTTCAGCCAGTCTTGGTTCTACCTCTTCAATCAGGTAGTTCCATACACGGATTTTGGCATATTGATCTTTTAAGTTCTGGCCGGATGGTACCCTCCAGTTTCCTGCAAAGTAGCTTAAAGAGGCATCATCTTTTACAAAGTTATCTGTATTATCATCGTTGATAGAGATACCGGCATGCCATGCTGTCTGATGGTAAAGTGCTACTCCCTGAGTATTAACCAGATAAGAATTATAATAATTGTTCACATAATTGGCAATGTGATCAGCTGTCGAAAAGTATGCATCCGGTGTAATTGATGTAATCGGCTCACGATCCAAAAAGTCATCACAGGATGTTACACCTAAACCACTCATTCCGATCAATGAGCAGAAAAATATATGTTTGAATTTCAGTTTCATAATTTTAAAATTTTAGAAGTTAACGTTTATACCAACTGAGATGGTTCTCTGCAACGGATACAACTTACCATCACCCCAGTCACCACCAAGAGTTTCAGGGTCAAATACTGAAATCATATCAGAGAAAGTCAACAGGTTATCACCTGAAACGTAAATTCTGACAGATTCCATACCTGCTTTCTTAGTCCAGATCTTAGGCAGAGTGTAACCGATCTGAGCATTCTTTACACGCAGATATGCAGCATTCTGCAAGTATCCAGTCTGAGTCTGCTGGTTCTTGGTTGAACTGAAGTCTGGTCTCGGGTAATATGCATCTGTGTTTTCCGGAGTCCAGTAATCCAAATGTTCAACAAAGCAGGTTGACTGCCATTGGCCACCATTGGCACCCCAGAAGTACGGACCGCTCAACATATAGTCGCGTTTCAGGACACCCTGGAAGAATACAGAGAAGTCAATACCTTTCCATGCACCATCCAAAGTCAGACCGAATTTGTATCTTGGTTTGTTGTTACCGATGATAGTGATATCACCATGGTCTTCCAAAGTGTTGGAACCATTGCTGACAATACCGTCACCGTTCAGGTCAGCAAACATGACATCACCGGCTGCCCATCCTGTACCCCAGTTAGGCTTGTTGTTTTCAAGGTGTTTATCCATTTCTTCCTGAGACTGAGCGATACCTACAGTTGTGTAACCCCAGATTTCACCGACCATTCTGCCGTCATAATAGGTACCCAGGTTTCCAGTCGGGTTGTAGTATCTGGTAATCTTTTCCTGGTTGTCATCCAAAGTCAAACGAACACCATAGTTAAAGTCCTGAATTCTGTCTCTCCAGGATAATTCAAGTTCCCATCCATATGACTTCAAGTCGGCGTTGTTCAAGTTAGGAGGTGTAGCACCAAGAATACCCGGCAAGTTAGGAGCTGCAGCAACCATGTCCTTAGTCAGACGGTTATAGTAGCTGAATGAACCGGTGAAACGGTTGTTGAACATACCAAAGTCGAAACCTGCATCCCAGCTCTGAACAGTTTCCCAAGTCAGCAAGCTACTTACAATACCCGGAAGTCCTGCTACATTCTGTTTAGCACCACCGATCAACCAGCCTGAGCTTTCTACACCGGTAGGCATTGACTGGTAGAACGGGTAGTATGATTCAGTATTATTATTACCAAGCTGTCCCCAAGAACCTCTCAGCTTTAATGTACCGATAATGTTGTTCAATGGAGCGAAGAACTCTTCACGTGCGATATTCCAACCTGCAGAGAATGATGGGAATAAGCCCCAGCGTTTGTCGCCGATGAAACGGGAAGATCCGTCATAACGTAAGTTAGCTTCCAAAATATATTTCTCTTTGTAGTTGTAGTTGATACGACCGAAGAAACCAGCCATTGCATATTCACCCTTACCGTTGTATGCTTTCTGGTTATCCTGAGTAGCGTTCAATTCGGGAACAGTAGGAGTTACCAGATCAGTACCAAAACCAGTCAAGGAATTGTTTTTATACAATTCTGCATTGAAACCGGCCATTACTTTGAAATAGTGTCCATTGATTGTTTTTGAGTAGTCGGTGTAGATATTGGTTGAATAATAATCTTCACCATAGCGGTAATCCTGAACTTCAGAATATCCGGCAGCACCACCATTCCAGGAAAGCAGATACGGATTATTGTCAGCATCATAACCATAGATAGGCAATACAGCCCACTGAGTGCTCTGGGTAGTCTGACGCATACTTCCGTCAATCGTAATGTGCCAGTCTTTAATCGGTTCGAATACGAATTGCAACTGGTTGGTGTATAAGTCTTTCTGTTCGCTCTGTTTACCACCTTCTTCCAGCTGGATGATTTCCATATCGGCAGCCCAGTTTCCATACGGGTCTTTTACAAAACAGGTCGGCCAGCGGCGGGCGATGTTATGGAAGAACAAACCGGTCAGATAAGTAGGACGGTCATATTGTTCGCGAGTCCATTTGGTTGTAAAGTTCATCTTGGCCCAGCTTGCCAGTTCTGCAGAGATCTTACCATTCAATGTATAACGGTTAAAGCTATCACTTCCGTGGCGGATCAAACCTTGCTGATCAAGGAAGTTTCCACTCAATACATAAGTCAGCTTATCTGTACCACCGCTGATGCTGACATTGTGTTCGTGTGCCGGAGCATTCTTGCGGTAGAATTCAGCGAACCAGTCTGTATTGGCAAAGGCTCCACCGTAGTTCTTGAATCGGTTGTTATCCGGGTTCACTGTTGTACCATAGTATTCAGGAGTACTAGGATCTGTGAATTCTCCGTTCATATACTTCTGGATATTTGACAAGGCTGTTTCATCAAAGATAGGAGAACCACCGCCATTTATGGAAGCTGCATTAAAGTAGTTGGCAAAGTCCCAGGAATTAGCCATTTCAGGAACCTGAATGGCTGTTGAGAAACGAACATTACCAGAATAATTTACTCTTGTTTTACCGGCATGACCATTTTTGGTTGTAATCAAAATAACACCGAATGCAGCGCGTGCACCATAAATAGAAGCAGAAGCAGCATCCTTCAATACAGATACGTTTTCGATATCGTTCGGATTGACGGAGTTCATATCTCCTTCAATACCATCGATCAAAACCAGCGGAGAACCACTTGAGCCGGCACCAATAGTACCACCACCACGGATTGTAATACTCAAACTACTATCCAGAGAACCACCGCTGTTGCCTACAGACATCTGCAAACCTGGGATCTGTCCTTGGAGGGCTTGTGCAACGTTCTGAACCGGACGAGATTCCAACACTTTGGAATCAACCATAGATACGGCACCAGTTACGTTTACTTTCTTCTGAGTACCATAACCAACAACAACAACTTCATCCAGCAATTTGGTATCTTCCTCCAAAGTTACATTCAAAGTCTGACCATTCCAAACGATTTCTTTAGTCTGATAACCAACAAAAGAGATCTGTAAGGTTTCTCCTTTTTTTACATTTGAGAGTTCGAAGTCTCCATCAAGGCCTGTGATTGTACCATTTGTAGTACCTTTCACAACAACTGATGCACCGATAATAGTCTCTCCATTGGCATCCTTCACGATACCTTTACAAACATTACCTTGCTGAACAATGTTCATCTCTGATACACCACTAGCGGGTATCGCACTGGCTATTCCGGTTGATATTCCACCCAGGAACAGCAGCATACTGACAGATTTAAAGTTCTTAAACATAGATCCTTATTTATAATTATTAAAAAATTAAGGTTTCCAAAGTTGATTTGTTACTTTAAGTTTCTAAGTTTTGGCAAAAAAGAGGTAAAGTCCTTCCTGGACTAGCCTTATTTCTGTTAAGTTAATTAAACAATCTAATTTCACTTTTCGGATAACCGTTAAGCGCTATTTATAATGCTTAATAAAGCTTTATGCGGCAAAGATAAACATATTGTTTAATTAATGAACAGCTAAAAGAACTTTTTTTCAAAACACAACCATATATTGGGGATTTTGCTTTATTTTCTTTTGTTAATCCTGAATTCAAAAGTCTAAAAAAACGCTTAAATATTTTCAAATTATAACAAATGTAATTCAAAAACCATATTAATAGTTTAATTCTATAAGCAAAAATATTTAGTATACCCATTAAAATACAAAGTAAGTATCATTTCCCTAATCAATTTAAACATACACCTTATTTATATATAGTGCCTATCGTTTATTTATACAAATCACAATTCCACTCAACTTCTTTTCAACATTCATAAGTTCGAAAAGAACTTTGAAACTTATTATAGCCGTATCCGTACCTGGAACTGGTTGTTGGAACAGATTCTTCCGAAAGAAGAAGCAGGAACTATTCAGGGTGATGAAGCTACTCTGAAGCATTATATCGGAGAAGCTTATTTCTTCCGTGCATTGGCTTATTATCAGGCTTTGGTACGTTATGGAGATATGCCGATCATTGAAAAAGTCCTTTCTGATGATGCAGAGGAATTGAAAGCTTTGGCTGTTCGTGCTCCGCGTAATGAAGTAGCCCGTTTCATTTTGAAAGATCTGGATACTGCTATTTCACGTCTGCAGGATCAGGGTTATATGAACAATCAGCGTATCAACAAGCAGACTGCTCAATTGTTGAAATCACGTGTTGCCTTGTTTGAAGCAACTTTCGAAAGATATCATCAGGGTACTGGTCGTGTTCCGGGTGATGAATCCTGGCCTGGTAAGAACATGTCATACAATCAGGGAAAGACTTTTGATATTGCTGGTGAAATCGATTTCTTCCTGACCGAAGCTATGAGTTCAGCTAAAGCTGTGGCTGATCATTGTACTTTGACAGAAAACTCTCATCAGATGAATCCGACATTGGGACAGACCAATGGATGGAACCCTTATTTTGATATGTTCAGCTCTGAAAATTTGAGCAGTATTTCTGAGGTTCTGTTGTGGAAAGAATATAACCTGAGTATTGGTTATACACACGATGCCGGCTATATTTTGTCTGCAGGTGGTGACCAGCTGGGATTGTCACGTAGCTATATCACGTCTTTCCTGATGCAGAATGGTTTGCCTTGGTATGCTGATAATTCCGGTTATCAGGGAGATACAACCGTATCTTTGGAAAAACAGGGACGTGACGAGCGCTTGCAGCTCTTCGTGATGGGTGAAGATGATGTTACTGCAAGTGATCCTAGAGATCCTAAAGTAGCTGCGAAGAATGATGTGACCACTTTGGATACGATTCCTTTGTTGACTAACAGTTTGGAATTGCTGGATTTTACCGGTTATCGTCCGCGTAAATATTACAGCTACGATTATGATCAGTATCAAAGCAATACTGTGATCTGTACAACCGGTGCTGTTGTTTTCCGTGCTGCTGAGGCTTATCTGAATTACATCGAAGCATGTTATGAAAAGAACCATGGTTTGGATCCTGACGCTGAACGTTATTGGAAAGCTATCCGTAAACGTGCCGGTGTAAGTGAAGATTATAATTTGACTATCGCTAATACTGACTTGGCTAAGGAAGTTAACATTGTAAATGGTACAGTTTATGGTGACTTGGCTGTTTATTCTGGTGATCAGCCGGTAGATGCTACTCTGTATAACATCCGTCGTGAACGTCGTTGCGAGTTTATCTCTGAAGGTATGCGTTGGGATGACTTGAAGAGATGGCGTTCCTGGGATCTTGCAATCAATGGTCATTATATGCTGGAAGGTATGAACTTCTGGGACGAAACTTATAAGAAGTATGAAAATGCACCTAATATGCCTAAGCTGAAGGCTGATGGTAGTAGTGATGCAAATATGTCTGCAGCTTCTGTTAGCAAGTATATTCGTCCGATGGGCCGTACTCAGATCAACAACCAGTTGTTTGACGGATATACCTGGAAGAAGGCATATTATCTGGAACCGCTTGGCGTACAGGATTTCACTTTGACCGCTACCGATCCAAATAATGTAGAAACTTCTTCTATGTATCAGAATCCATACTGGCCGATGACTGCTGGTCGTGCATTGGAATAATCAGATAATAGTATATAACGTTTATGGAACGTAAGGAGTATTTTCCTGAAATTTTGATAAACGTTTGATATAGCATAAGGGAAAAGGAAGTTCGTGAGAATATCCTTTTCCTTTGTGCTTTTTTTCTTTCTGACAATTTAATAATAAACATCTATTTAATATTATGAAAAAATTTTGGATAGGCACTTTCATGCTGGTGTGTTGGATTACCAGTCATTTGAATGCTCAGGAAGTCACGGATCTTATAACTTTTAAACAAGTAGATCCATTTCTGAAGGTATTGAGAGAATCTAATTTCTTCCCTGAATTTACGGATACGGTTGAAGTGGCAAAAGGGGAAAATGCTACTTTCCAGTTTGCTGTTCGCAGTGGCTTGCCTTTGAAGGATCTTCAGTTTGATGTTACTGCTTTTCGTTCCGGACAGGGAACGTCAATGAATGTTTCGCGTAAAGGGTTTGTGAATTATGTGAAAGAGGGACGTTTGACACCCGAACTGGCTAATGATGCAATTCTTTCTCTTTCTCGTTATTATCCGGATCCTATCTGTGAAGAACAGAATTGGTCGGTGGAGCGTGATCTGACTCAGCCCATGTGGGTGACTTTACCTGTTCCAGCCGATGCTAAAGAAGGTTGTTATCGTGCAGAAGTAACTTTAAAAGGTTTGGCAGGAAATAAGCCCTTCTCTTTTACTAGAGAGATTTATGTGAAGGTTTATCCGGTTACAATTGAAAAACCTTCTCTTTGGGTGACGAACTGGTTCACTACTGCAGATGATAAAATGAAGGTTTTCAATGGAGGAAAGGATGTAGAACCTTATTCGGCTGAATATTGGAAAATGGTAGGTGAGTTGGCTTCTAAATTACATGAATGTTATACAAATGTAATCTTGGTTTCTCCGCTACAGCATATTGAATTTTCAGAGAAATCCGGCAAGTATTCTTTTGATTATAAAAATTTTGACCGGTTTATAGACGTATTCCGTCAAGCTGGGGCTTTAAAAATGATTGAAGGAGGACATATTGCTGCCCGTGCAGGTAATTGGGATAGTAATTTTGAGGCATATGTTCCTGAAGTTGATAAAGACGGTAACAAAAAGTTGGTTCAGTATCCGATCAATTCTGAGAAAGCAAGTAACTTTTATCGTCAATTTTTGCCTTCTTTGATGTCGCATCTGCAAAAACGTGGATTAAAAGATATTTATGTACAGCATATTGCTGATGAACCTATAGAGTCCAATTTCAAGAGTTATGTGGAAATTGCTCGTTTTGTGAAAGATATTTGTCCGGATCTGAAGATTATAGAAGCTTGTCATACACATAATCTGGAGAATACGGTTGATATTTGGGTCCCTCAATTGAATTTCTATAAAGATGGATATAGTTTTTATCAGGAGCGCCAGAAAGCAGGGGATGAAGTTTGGTTCTATACTTGTTTAGCTCCTCAGGGGAACTTTGCAAATCGTTTTCTCGAATTGCCCTCCATTAAAACTCGTTTGATTCATTGGTTGAACTTCCGTTACGGAGCTACGGGCTATTTGCATTGGGGATTTAATTTCTGGAAAGAAAACAGTGATCCTTATGGAGAAACAACAACGATGAATCTGGAAAGTGGAAATACGCTTCCAGGCGGAGACAGCTGGATTGTATATCCGAAGAATGGCAAATTGTATAGCTCTATTCGTTTGGAAGCTATGCGTGATGGTATAGCTGATTATACACTTTTGCAGATGTTGGCTCAAAAGGAACCGGATCTGGCCAAAGAACTATGTCGTCAGGTAGTATTCCATTGGACGTTGTATGATACAGATGGAGATCATTTCAGAGCAATTCGTCATCAGATTCTGGAGAAACTTTCTGAAAAATAAAAGCAGGATAAGTTTGTTTTAGACGAGATTGTTGTTATTGTCAAAAAGCAGAAGAGGCTGATTTACTCGGCATCTTCTGCTTTTTTCGATATTTGATACTGGAAAAAGATGAATGTTTCAAAAAGCTTGATATACTTCTTCCCAGTGACTATTGAAGTCTGGCATGGAATGGAAAAGCAGGTTGGCACCTTCGTCCAGCAGAGCAGAATCGGGTAACGGACCTGTATTAACTGCTATGGTGAAAATTCCGGCAGCTACTCCAGCCCGTACACCGAGAGGAGCATTTTCGATGACAATCGCTTCATTAGCTTGTATATTGGCTTTTTGAAGGGCCATTAAATAAGGTTCCGGATTCGGTTTTCCATATTTTACATCGAAAGCAGTTACCATTAATTCTTGTTTGAAGATATCCGGAAAGTTGTGGTTTAGTTTATCCAATAATGATAATTGCCCAGATCCGGTCACCACCATGGGTATCAGTCCTTCGCTTTTAATTTTCTGTAATACCTCGTAGGCTCCAGGCATACGTTCTGCTTTGGGAAGCTTATTGAAGATATCGCTTTTGGTCTGATAGATTTGTTTGATTTCTTCTTCACTAGCCTCATAGCCTCGTTCCCGCTGACTTACAATATTAATTGTTCCAGCTCCTGTGCGTCCTTCGTGCATATAGGCTTCTTCTCGGCTTAGTGTCATTCCGTATTGTTGCATGGCCAGGTTCCAGGCTGTCGCATGGTTTTTCATAGAGTCGAATAAAACTCCATCCATGTCAAACAGAACTGCCTTCAGATTGATTCTTGAGTAGGAATGAGTTTGTAAATAGGATGTTATGGATGATTTATACACGTTGTATATTGATTAGTTGGACATGAAGCCTGACGGCTTTAAAATAAAGGAAGGATGAAGATGACACAATCCTTTTATTGGAACGTGTCCTCTTCATCCTTTTATGGCCTTATCGGCCCGTTTTCTTGTTATTTTTTAAGTCTTTCGCGAATAGCTTTGGATGCTTCTTCGTAGCCAGGCTTGTTTAACAGGGCAAACATATTTTTCTTATATGCTTCTACACCAGGCTGGTTAAATGGATTGATTTCCAACAGGTAGCCACTGATACCACAAGCTTTTTCGAAGAAATAGATCAGCTGTCCCAGATAATATTCATTCAGAACAGGTACGCTGACACGCATATTGGGAACTCCTCCGTCTACATGAGCTAACTGAGTACCCAGCTCTGCCATCTTATTAACTTCATCAACACGTTTTCCAGCCAGGAAGTTCAAGCCATCCAGGTTTTCTTCGTCTGAGGGAACATGCAGTTCATGGTTGGGAGTTTCAACAGAAACAACAGTTTCGAAGATAGTACGTTCACCTTCCTGAATCCATTGTCCCATAGAGTGCAAATCTGTGGAGAAGTCTACTGAACTTGGGTAGATACCTTTGTGGTCTTTACCTTCAGATTCTCCATAAAGCTGTTTCCACCATTCCATGAAGTAATGAAGCTTAGGCTGGAAGTTGACCAGAATTTCGATTTTCTTTCCATTCTGATAAAGTTCATTGCGTGTAGCAGCATACAAGGCTGCAGGATTTTCTTCCATGTTCGGGTTAGCACATACTTCTTCCATTTTGCATGCACCGGCAACCAGCTGGTCGATGTCAATACCTGCAACGGCAATAGGAAGTAATCCTACCGGAGTTAATACAGAGAAACGTCCACCTACATTGTCAGGAATAATGAAAGATTTGTAACCTTCTTTATCTGCTGTTACGCGAGCTGCACCTTTCTTGGCATCTGTTACAGCTACAATAACTTTGCGTGCCATTTCTTTTCCGCGTTGTTCTTCGCACTGTTTCTTCAGCAGGCGGAAAGCTAAGGCTGTCTCTGTTGTTGTTCCAGACTTAGAAATGTTGATGACACCAAATTTCTTATCCTTTAAGAATGAAGTCAGTTCATACAGATAATCTTCGCCGATATTATGTCCGGCAAAAATAATTGTCGGTTGTCCGGCTTTCTTTTCCTGTAACCACAAGAAACTGTTTGACATTGCTTCAATGACAGCACGTGCTCCCAAATAGCTTCCACCGATACCTGCAACAATAACAACATCACAATTCTCGCGTAATACCTGGGCTGTAGCTTTCAAGTCAGCCAGATGTTCTTGAGTAATAGAGGAAGGAAGATGTAACCATCCCAGAAAATCATTTCCCAGTCCGGTTCCTTTTTCCAGGGTTTCCATACAAGCCTTTACTTTAGGTGCGTAAGCGGCTAATTTATCTTTGGAAATAAATTCTAAAGTCTTTTCGATGTTCAGTTTGATATTTTCCATACTGTATCTGTTTTTAGAAAAATTGTTTGTTTCAGCATTATCTGAACGAGTCGGTCAGCAGCTTTATTTCAATCATTGGTGAGATGCGTTCATACAGAATATTATAAACAGCATCTACGATAGGCATGTTGACGTGTAAGTGCTTGTTCAACTCTTTTATACATTTTGTACCATAATATCCTTCAGCGATCATTTCCATTTCAATTTGTGCACTTTTTACCGAGTAGCCTTTTCCGATCATGGTACCGAATACGCGGTTTCGACTGAAGTTAGAATAGGAAGTAACCAGCAGGTCTCCCAGATAGGCAGAGTCATTGGTACAACGTTCCAGAGGATGAACCGTATTTAGAAAACGGTTCATTTCCTGAAGGGCATTGGATACCAATACAGCTTGAAAATTGTCTCCGTATTTTAGTCCGCTGCATATTCCAGCAGCAATGGCATAAACATTTTTCAATACGGAAGCATATTCAATACCTGCAACGTCTGGATTTACGGAGGTTTTGATATAATGGCCGGCTAATTGTTTTGCGAACATTTTAGCTTTTTCAATGTCCTTGCATCCTACAGTCAAATATGACAGGCGTTCCAGTGCAACTTCCTCAGCATGACAGGGACCCGCCAATACGGCTATGTTTTCTTCGGGAACGTCATACATTTGATGGAAATAATCGGATACGATTAGGTTTTCATCTGGAACAATTCCTTTGATGGCAGTGACGATGAATTTATCCTTGAGTTTAGTTTTTAGCTTTTTGAGGTGACTTTTCAAGTAAGGCGAAGGAGTTACGAAAATAAGGGTATCCGATTCCTTTACCACCTTATTAATATCCGAAGAAAAATTTATTCGACGGATGTCAAAGCGCACACTAGTCAGATAAGCTGGGTTATGTCCTAAACGTTTGAATTCTTCAATCCGGTCGTCTCGGCGCATATACCAGTTTATTGATTCAGCTTGGGTCAGTATAATCTTTGCGATTGCGGTAGCCCAGCTTCCTCCCCCCATAATTGCTATTTTCCCGGGTAATTTCATGGCTATCAATTAAAAACCAAAAATTAAAAATTAAAAGCTTCATCAAGTGGAGAAGCTTTTAATTTTCAATTTCTAATTAATTAAATTTTTTGTATCCAGCCTGCCACTTCGTCTACGGACGGATTGGTCAGTTCCAGTTTATACTTTTTGTTTATACCACAGATATCCTGATGAAGTTTTTGCGGGTTAACATCTTTCATGTCTGATACGAGGTTATAACCAGCTTTCTGGATGACAGGAACCCAGTCTTCAGAAATACCTAACTCCATAAATTTAGCAGGAGCATCTTTCGGAATAACTTTTTCAGGACGCATTTGAGGGAAGAACAGAACTTCCTGAATTGTGCTCTGTCCGGTCATCAGCATTACCAGACGGTCCATTCCGATACCCATACCTGAAGTCGGAGGCATACCGTATTCCAAAGCACGGACAAAGTCTTTGTCGATGATCATGGCTTCGTCATCTCCCTTTTCACTCAGACGCATTTGTTCTTCGAAACGTTCCAACTGATCGATGGGGTCATTTAACTCTGAATAAGCGTTGCAAAGTTCTTTACCGTTAACCATCAATTCGAAACGTTCGGTCAGTTCCGGATTATTGCGGTGACGTTTGGTCAGCGGAGACATTTCAATCGGATAGTCTGTGATGAAGGTCGGCTGAATGTAGTTTCCTTCGCAGAATTCTCCGAAGATTTCGTCGATCAGCTTTCCTTTTCCCATTGTATCATCAATTTCCATGTTCAATTTCTGGCATACTTCACGGATTTGTTCTTCATTCATGCCAGTCAAATCATATCCGGTGAATTCTTTGATGGAATCGAGCATGGTCACACGTTTGAACGGCGCCTTAAAGTTGATTATATTATCTCCCACTTTAACTTCCGTTGTACCGTTTACATCCATACAAATCTTTTCAATCATATTTTCTGTAAACTTCATCATCCAGTTGTAGTCCTTATAGGCTACGTAGATTTCCATACAGGTAAATTCCGGATTATGTGTACGGTCCATACCTTCATTACGGAAGTTCTTGCCAATTTCATAGACTCCCTCGAATCCACCTACGATCAGACGTTTCAAGTAAAGTTCACTGGCTATACGCATATATAAAGGTATATCCAAAGCATTGTGGTGTGTGATGAAAGGCCGTGCGGCTGCACCTCCGGCAATGGATTGCAAAATAGGAGTTTCTACTTCAATATATCCTTTCGAGTTGAAGTATTCACGCATGGAGTTATAAACCTTATTGCGTTTCAGGAAAATATCTTTAACTCCATCGTTAACGACTAAGTCAACATAACGTTGGCGGTAACGCAATTCCGGATCTTCGAATTTGTCGTAAGCTACTCCATCTTTATATTTCACAATAGGAAGTGGGCGGATTGATTTTGACAATACCGTTAACTTCTGTGCATGGATGGAGATTTCTCCCATTTGTGTGCGGAATACGAAACCTTCGATGCCGATAAAGTCTCCCAAGTCGAGCAGGCGTTTAAATACTACGTTGTATAAATCCTTGTTTTCATCCGGACAAATGTCGTCACGGGTGATGTAAACCTGAATACGACCTTTGGAATCCTGTAACTCAATGAAAGAAGCTTTACCCATGACGCGGCGTGACATGATACGTCCCGCTACGGATACTTTGCGCGGTTCTGCTTCGTCATCTTTGAATTCGGCTTTAATGTCAGTCGAAAAAGCGTTGGTTACATACTCGGCAGCAGGGTAGGGGTCAATGCCCATCGCTCTCATTTCATTCAGACTGTTACGTCTGATAATCTCCTGTTCACTTAGTTCTAATACGTTCATTTGTTAATACATTAACTCAATTTGGATACAAAAATACGAAACATTTTGCAATGTATCTCTATATTAAGGTATTTTTTACTGTGATAGAGGGGATATCCTTTTAAAAATATCTATCTTCGCGTCAAAATTCCTTAAAATGAAAGAATGACCATGAAGACTAAAATTTTATGTATGGCCCTGTTGGGCAGTTTATGTATGCCTCTTTGGGCGCAGCAAGTGTTTGATATGACTTCTTTAGGAGTTGTTCCCGGGAAGAAAACGAATATGTCTCCTCGTGTGGAAAAAGCACTTGATAAGATTCGCAAGCAGGCAGTTTCCGGGGAAGAGGTGGTTTTACGTTTTACTCCTGGTGTCTATCATTTTTATCCGAATGATGCTGTAGAACGTGAATATTATATTTCAAATCATGATCAGACGAATCCTAAAAAAGTTGGATTAGCTTTGGAAAATTTTCAGAATCTGACTATTGAAGGAAATGGGGCAAAGTTTGTCTTTCACGGACAGATGCTTCCGGTGTCTTTGCTGCATACCTCAAATTGTACACTGAAAGATTTCAGTATTGATTTTGCTAATCCACACATTGCCCAGGTTGAAATCCTGAAAAATGAAGGTGACAAGGGGATGACATTCCGGGTTGCTCCGTGGGTCGTGTATCGGATAACAAAAGATTCTATTTTTGAAACTTATGGAGAAGGATGGAAATTGCGTCCCAGTTCAGGAATAGCTTTTGAGAAAGATACTCGCCATGTAGTGTATAATACCAGTGATTTGTTTTACTCTACTAAAGGTGTGACAAAGGTGGATAAGGATGTATTGTATGCTCCACAATGGAAAGATAAACGTCTTCAACCGGGAACGGTAGTTGCCATGCGTGCATGGGACCGGCCGACACCTGGTATTTTCTTGTCACACAACGTGAATACGACATTGAAAAATGTGAAAGTACATTATGCACAGGGAATGGGCTTGCTGGCGCAATTGTGTGAGAATATTACACTTGATGGTTTCGGCGTATGTCTGAAAGGAGAGAATGATCCGCGTTACTTCACGACTCAGGCTGATGCTACTCATTTTTCTCAGTGTAAGGGAAAAATAACGTCTACAGGAGGTTTGTATGAGGGAATGATGGATGATGCAATTAATGTGCATGGTACTTACCTGAAGGTTATCAAGCAGATTGACAGATATACATTGGTTGGTCGTTATATGCATGATCAGTCCTGGGGATTTGACTGGGGATATGTTGGTGATGAAGTACAGTTTGTTCGTTCTAAGACAATGGAAGTCGTTGGTGATACCAGTCGGATTGAACGGATTGCTCCTTTGGACAAGCCATCAGTGGAAGGAGCCCGGGAATTTGAAATACGTTTTTCCAAACCTGTTGGTGACTGGTTGACTGAAGGTGAAAGTTTTGGTATTGAAAACCTGACCTGGACTCCGGAAGTGTATTTCGCGGATAATACGATCCGTAATAATCGTGCCAGAGGATCTCTGTTCAGTACGCCAAAGAAAACAGTAGTAGAAAACAATTTGTTTGATCATACTTCAGGAACTGCTATCTTGCTTTGCGGAGACTGTAACGGATGGTATGAAACCGGAGCTTGTCGTGATGTTGTGATTCGTAAAAACCGTTTCATTAATTCGTTGACAAATATGTTCCAGTTTACGAATGCAGTCATTTCTATTTATCCGGAAATTCCTGACCTGGATCATCAGGTTGCTTATTTCCATGGTGGAAAAGCCGGAGCTGTCCAGATTGTAGATAATGAGTTTGATATATTTGATGCTCCGGTTCTTTATGCCAAGTCGGTTGACGGTCTGATATTCCGAAACAATGTGATCCGTACGAATACTGATTATAAGCCTTTTCACTGGAATCAAAACCGTTTCCTTTTGGAACGTGTTAATCGAGTTGAGATTGCTGAGTAAAATTGTTTGGGTATAATCAAACGGGAAATACCTGTCAGGGCCTTTCTCTATCCTTTGTCTGTATGACTATAAGGATGTAGAGAAAGGCCCTTATTTCGAAAAAATGATAGAAAAATAGGCTGTATTTAATTATTTTGTTAACTTTGGGGCATTTCTGATTTATGGAAGACATGAAAGTTATAATCTTACAAACTGATATTAGTTGGGCGAATCCCAAGGCCAATGTGCAGAAAGTGGATGAAATGCTCGCCCGTTGTGGGGAAGCTGATTTATTTGTGCTGCCCGAGATGTTTTCTACAGGTTTTTGTACCCGGCCGGAAGGAATAGCAGAACCTGTGGGTAGTGATACACTTCTATGGATGAAACAAAAAGCTGCAGAACTGAATGCTGCTTTAGCCGGGAGCATAGCAGTAGAGGAAAACAGACATTTTTACAACCGATTTTATTTTGTTCATCCGGATGGACAGGTACAATGGTATGATAAAAAACATTTGTTTACCTATGGTGGAGAGCACAAGTCTTTCACGGCAGGTGCTGAAAGGGTTATTGTAAATTTCCGGGGTGTACGGATTTTATTACAGGTTTGCTATGATCTTCGTTTTCCGGTCTGGGCGCGAAATCGTAAAGATTACGACATGATTCTTTACGTAGCAAGCTGGCCGACTCCAAGAGTTGACGCATGGAACATCCTTTTACGGGCAAGGGCGATTGAAAATCAATGTTATGTAGTTGCCGTTAATCGGGTAGGAGAAGATCCTGCATGTCAATATTGTGGGGGAAGTGCCGTGATAGATCCGTACGGACATACATTAGCAGCTTGTGAAGATAACAAATCTTGTACGGCTGAAGCAACTATTGATATGGATGTACTTGAGGCATTCAGGAAAAAATTCCCTGTACTTGACGATGCCGATCCTTATCAAATCTTATAATCTATACAGAATTAACATACTTTCTATAATTATGATGAACAATCCAGATAAACTTTTATTATTGGGAGACCAGGCGATAGCTTTAGGAGCTATCCATGCTGGTATTTCGGGAGTTTATGCCTATCCTGGCACTCCTTCTACAGAGATTACCGAATATATTCAAGATTCTCCTTTGGCTCAGGAACGCAAATTACATAGTACTTGGTGCACCAATGAAAAGACGGCTATGGAAGCTGCACTGGGCGTTTCCTATGTGGGTGGCCGTGCGTTGGTATGTATGAAGCACGTAGGTATGAATGTGTGTGCTGATGCTTTTGTTAATTCAGCTATAACTGGTGTCAATGGTGGTATTGTGGTATTGGCAGCAGATGATCCTTCCATGCATTCATCTCAGAATGAACAGGACTCTCGTTTTTATGGTAAGTTTGCTATGATTCCTATGCTGGAACCTTCTTCCCAGCAGGAAGCCTATGATATGATGGAAGGTGCTTTTCGATTGTCGGAAGAAAAGAAATTGCCAGTATTGATGCGTATTACAACTCGTATGGCTCATTCGCGGGCTGCAGTGACAGTGAAACAAAACTTTTTGGAGGTTACCCGAACCGGACGTCCTTCTGTTCCTGCAGACTGGGTACTGTTACCGGGTAATGCACGTCGTCGGTATTTGGAGGTAATCGAAGTTCAGCCCCAATTAATGGCACTGTCAGAGTCTTCTCCATATAATCTTTACATGCAGGGAAAAGAGAAGATGGCTGAAAAAGGAATTATAGCATGTGGTATCGGATATAATTATGTAATGGAAAATTTTCCGGAAGATTGTCCTTATCCACTCTTGAAGATTTCGCAATATCCGCTTCCTGTTGAGAAAATAGCAGCATTGGCAGCTTCTTGCAGAGAAATCTTGGTGGTAGAAGACGGTCAGCCTTTTGTCGAAGAACAGCTGAAAGGTATTTTACCGTCTGCTTATCAGGTTAAAGGCCGTCTGAGTGGAGATCTTCCCCGTACAGGCGAGCTGAATCCGGACAATGTTCGGCTGGCTTTGGGGATGTCTGTTACACAAGTTTATGCTCCAGCTAAACAAGTCGTTTCCCGGCCGCCTGCTTTATGTAATGGGTGTGGACACAGAGACGTCTATGATGCTTTAAACAAAGTTGTGGCTGAATATCCGGATGCCAAGATTTTTGGAGATATTGGCTGTTATACATTGGGAGCTCTTCCTCCTTTCCGTTCATTGGCTAGTTGTGTCGATATGGGAGCTTCTATAACAATGGCCAAGGGAGCTGCAGATGCAGGTTTGTTTCCCGCAATTGCTGTTATTGGTGACTCAACCTTTACCCATTCCGGTATGACGGGCCTGTTGGATGCCGTTAATGACCGGGCCAATATAACTGTGGTCATTTCAGACAATCTCACCACAGCCATGACGGGAGGACAGGATTCTGCCGGCACTAATAAGTTTGAAGCTATTTGTCTGGGACTGGGAGTTGAACCGGAGCATGTACGCGTAGTTGTGCCTTTGCCGAAAAATATGGATGAAATAACTCGGATTATTCGGGAAGAAATAGAATACAATGGGGTTTCTGTAATCATTCCGCGCCGTGAATGTATGCAGACTTTGAATCGTAAGTTGAAACAGAAAAGAGCAGAGAAAAAATGAAAACAGACATCATACTTTCTGGAGTAGGAGGACAGGGAATCCTCTCCATTGCAACCATTATCGGAGAAGCAGCGACACGCATGGGGCTTACATTAAAACAGGCAGAAGTACATGGAATGAGCCAGCGTGGTGGGGATGTACAGTCTAATTTACGTCTGTCTGACGGACCGATTGCTTCCGACCTGATTCCATTGGGAAGTGCTGATCTGATATTGTCTCTTGAACCGATGGAAGCCTTGCGTTATTTACCTTATTTGTCGCAGGAAGGCTGGATTATCACCTCTTCTGCTCCATTCAAGAATATTCCGAACTATCCGGATGAGGCCTGTTTGCAGGAAGAACTGAAGTCGCAGCCACATGTTGTCGCTTTGGACGTTGAGTCTCTGGCACGTGAGAATCAGGTACCGAAGTCAGCGAATGTTATTTTATTGGGAGCGGCAGCAGCTTTTCTGAAAATTCTGGATGTAGAAACGTTGCGTGCAAGTGTAGGACGGATCTTTGCATCGAAAGGAGAAGCTGTTGTGGAAATGAATAACCGTGCGTTTAATATCGGTTATGAGTATGTGAAAGGACTTAATGAAAAAACAGAATGAGCAAGGTTTTTAATGAAGATCTGGTAGCTTCTGTTGCCAGAGAAATGAAAGTAGCAGACTTGCAGAACGCAACAATTGGAGATATTTTGCTGGTTGCTTCCCGGTTGGAGGAACTGACTGGAATTCCTTTTATCCGGATGGATCAGGGCTCTCCGGGTTTGCCGGCCAATCGGATTGGTATAGAAGCAGAAAAAGCTGCACTGGATAAAGGACTGGGTGCACAATATCCGGCAGCTGCAGGAGTTCCGGAGTTAAAGGAAGCAGCATCTCGTTTTGTGAAAGCTTTTATTGACATTGATATCTCACCTCGTGCTTGTTTGCCGACAACGGGTTCAGTGGCAGCTTCATTCGGTGCGTTTATTGCATGCACCCAGCGCATTCCGGGAAAAGACAAAGTCTTATTCATTGATCCTGGTTTCCCGATCCAGAAGTCACAGTTACGTATCTTGGGCATTCGCTGGAAACTGTTTGATATTCATGATTTTCGCGGACAGGCATTGCGTGATAAGATGGAAGAATATCTTAAAGACGGTGATATTGCTGCCATTGTCTATTCTAATCCCAATAACCCGGCATGGATTTGCCTGGAAGAAGAAGAACTGAAGATTATCGGTGAGCTGGCAACAAAATATGATGCGGTAGTCATGGAAGATCAGGCATATTTCTGTATGGACTTCCGTCATCCTTTCGGTCGTCCGTATCAGGCTCCTTTTGTGCCTACGGTAGCCCGTTATACGGATAATTACATTTTGATGCTTTCCGCTTCGAAAATATTCAGTTATGCAGGCCAGCGTATCGCTTTAGCCTGTGTGTCCGATAAATTGTTTGATAAGCAATATCCGGCTTTAGCTGAGCGTTATGAAGATTCGGGTGTGTTCGGACCGACTTTTATCGCTTCAATTATGTATATGATTACTTCCGGATGTACGGCAACTACGCAGTATGGAATGGCGGAAATGTTGAACCGCTCCGTAGATGGAACCATTAACTTTGTGGAGGATACCCGTGAGTATGAACGGAGGGCAGCTCGCATGAAGAAGATCTTTACGGACAATGGTTTTACAATTGTATATGATCATGATGTGACTCAACCTGTTGGTGATGGCTTCTTCTTTACACTTGGTTATCCTGGTATGACAGGAGGAGAGTTGCTTTGTGAACTGATGTATTATGGAGTAAGCAGCATTTCGCTCTCAACAACCGGTAGTGAACAACAGGGAGTTCGAGCCTGTACTTCCCGGATGCGTGAAGAACTTTATCCGATTCTTGAGGAACGTATGAAAGCTTTCCATGAAGATCACCTTTGATAATTACGCTTTTTAATTAACGAAAACTATGATTTGGAACACGAATAAGGAATGTATGTCTCGCGAACAAATGCGTGAATTGCAGGGAAAACGTTTGCAGAAATTGGTGACATACGTTTATCATAATGTACCTTTTTACCGTTCACGAATGCAGGAGATGGATTTGTCGCCTGATGATATTCGTACGATTGATGATATTGTAAAACTTCCGTTTACGACCAAACAGGATTTGAGAGACAATTATCCGTATGGCCTGCAGGCTGCGCCCCCTTCTGAAATAGTGCGGGTGCATGCCTCTTCTGGAACTACAGGAAATCCGACGATTGTTGGTTATACGCGTCGGGACCTTTCTATCTGGTCAGAAGTTATGTCGCGTTGTCTTTCTGCGTATGGAGTGACACGTGAAGACACTTTTTCCGTAAGTTATGGATATGGCCTTTTCACGGGAGGTCTGGGAGCGCATTATGGTGTAGAAAATCTGGGTGCTACGGTGATTCCGGCTTCTACGGGAAATACGGAAAAGCATGTGCGCCTGATTCGCGATCTCCATATTACGGGAATTGCCTGTACACCTTCGTATGCCCTTTATCTGGCAGAGGTCGTGGAAAAGATGGGAATAAAGAAAGAAGAACTCGGTCTGCGTATCGGAGCTTTCGGAGCTGAGCCGTGGACAGAAAATATGCGGCAGGAAATCCAGGAACGTCTTGGACTGAAAGGATATAACATTTACGGCTTAAGTGAAATCATGGGACCGGGCGTATCATATGAGTGTCAGGAACAGCATGGCTCACATATTAATGAAGATCATTTTTTCCCGGAAATAATTGACCCTGAGACCCTGGAACCTCTTCCATATGGAAAAACGGGCGAACTGGTGTTTACTACTTTGACGAAAGAAGGAATGCCTTTGCTCCGTTATCGGACGAAAGACTTAACCTCATTGATGGACGGAGAATGTCCTTGTGGACGGACGAATGTACGCATGACGCCTATTATGGGACGAAGTGATGATATGCTGATTATCCGGGGTATCAATGTATTCCCGTCGCAAGTGGAAAGCGTAATTCTGGGTATGAAGGAATTTGAACCGCAATATTTGCTGGTTGTTGATCGTGTAAATAATCTGGATACGCTTCAGGTGCAGGTGGAAGTGCGGAAAGACTTCTTTACGGACGATATGGGAGCTATGTTGAACCTGAAGAAGACCTTGTCAGACAAGCTGAAAAGTGTCTTGTCTATCAGTGCTGATGTGAAGCTGATGGAGCCGAACAGTATTGTCCGGAGTCAAGGTAAATCAAAACGTGTATGGGATAAGCGTGTATTGGTATAATCTACAAAATGAGGAGTGTATGACAATTAAACAGTTATCAGTTTTCTTGGAAAACAAGACCGGAAGAATTAATGATGTCGTTCGTACATTGGGGCAATATGGAATCAATATGCATGCATTCAGTATGGCTGAATCTGCAGACTTTGGTATTTTGCGTCTGATTGTATCGGATGTAGACAAGGCTGTGGAAGTGCTTCGTGAACGTGATTTTGCGGTCATGTCTACAGACGTAGTTTGTCTGAGTTGTGCCAATGTGCCGGGTGCTTTGGCTACTGTTCTGGAATATCTGGCAGCTGAACAGATTTTCATTGAGTATATGTATGCATTTGCGCAGAATGATCGCGCTCATGTAGTCATTAAGCCGAATGACATGCAGCGTTGTATAAAGGTTCTTCAGGAACATCATTGTGATGTATTGACCCGGGACCGGCTGTAATTTCTTACCATGAAAAATATACCCGGAAGGTAAAGTCCTGTTGTGAGACTTGCTTTCCGGGTATATTGTTTATGTTTGTTAGAACAGACTCCAGGAAACGGTTAAGCCCGCCATAACGATAGCTACCATGCTCATCAGTTTGATAAGGATATTAAGGCTGGGACCGGAGGTGTCTTTGAAAGGATCACCGACTGTATCTCCTACTACCGTTGCCCGATGAACTTCGCTTCCTTTTCCGCCAAAGTTGCCTTCTTCTACAAATTTCTTGGCATTGTCCCAGGCGCCTCCTGCATTAGCCATGAAAATAGCAAGAACAAATCCGGAGGAAAGTCCTCCAACCAGCAGACCTATTACTCCCGGTACGCCGAAGATCAGTCCGGTAGCAATAGGAGCGATGATTGCCAGCAGAGATGGAAATACCATTTCATGCTGTGCTCCCCGGGTGGAAATTTGTACACATCGGGCATAATCCGGTTCTGCTTTTCCTTCCAGAATACCTTTGATTTCACGGAACTGACGACGTACTTCTTCAACCATGTGAGCAGCTGCACGTCCTACCGCATTCATGGTCAGACCGCAGAAAAGGAAAGTCATCATACTTCCAATGAACATGCCGGAAAGTACTTTCGGATTCATCAAGGTGACATCATAATACATCATAAAGTCAGTGAAACTGGCTTCATGGATAGGAACCTGGATTCCGCCTGGAAGATCAAGAACCGTATTTCCCAGACGTTCCAGCCCGATACGGATTTCTTCAATGTAAGAGGCGAGCAAAGCCAGTCCGGTCAGAGCTGCAGAACCAATGGCAAATCCTTTGCCTGTGGCTGCAGTTGTGTTGCCCAGTGAATCCAGAGCATCGGTCCGTTTTCTAACTTCTTCTCCCAATCCGCTCATTTCTGCATTTCCTCCGGCATTGTCGGCAATCGGGCCATAAGCATCGGTTGCCAGTGTGATTCCCAGAGTGGAGAGCATACCTACAGCTGCAATACCGATGCCGTAAAGTCCCATGCCGATGTTTGAGAAGTCAAATCCGGATGCGAGCCAGTAAGAAAGGATGATTCCGGCTACGACGGAAAGTACAGGAATTGTAGTAGAAATCATACCCAGTCCGATTCCGGAAATAATCACGGTTGCCGGACCGGTCTTTCCGCTTTCCGAAAGCTTCTGCGTCGGTTTGTATGATTGTGAAGTGTAATATTCTGTGGAGCGGCCAATCACTATTCCTACAATCAGTCCGATAACAACAGCCAGTGACAGATTAATCCAGTTATTGATTTCCAGAAGCCAGAGGATCAGGAAGGTCGCAACGACAATCAGTGCCGAACTCAGATTGGTTCCAAATCCCAGGGCATTCAGCAAATCTCTCATACTGGCATCTTCCTTAGTGCGGACGGAGAAGATACCGATGATGGAAAGTACAATGCCTACTGCTGCAATCAGCATGGGGGCAATGACAGCTTTGAATTGCATTTCTGTGTCTCCGGTTCCAATGAATGCAGCAGCTCCTAGTGCTGCTGTTGCCAGAATGGAACCACAATATGATTCGTAAAGGTCTGCACCCATACCTGCTACGTCACCAACATTGTCTCCCACATTGTCAGCGATGGTGGCCGGGTTACGCGGATCGTCTTCCGGAATGCCGGCTTCAACTTTTCCCACCAGATCTGCTCCCACATCTGCAGCTTTGGTATAAATACCTCCTCCCACACGGGCAAACAAGGCCTGGGTGGAAGCTCCCATACCGAAAGTCAGCATGGTGGTTGTAATGATGCAAAGTTTGGATGTCGGATTCAAGGCATCAGCCGGGATACACTTTTCAAGTAAGAGGTACCAGAAAGAAATGTCAAACAGGCCCAGTCCGACAACTACCAGTCCCATGACGGCACCACTTCTGAAGGCTACTCTAAGTCCTTTGTTCAGAGAATTGCGGGCGGCATTGGCCGTACGTGCAGAAGCATACGTTGCTGTTTTCATGCCCAGATATCCGGAAAGTCCGGAAAAGAATCCTCCGGTCAGAAAGGCTACCGGTACCCAATGATTCTGCAAATTGAATCCATACGCCATGACGGCGAAAAGGATAACCAGTCCGACAAAGACCCAGGTAACAACTTTGTATTGCTGCTTCAGATACGACATCGCACCCTGACGGACGTGCGAGGCAATTTTTGCCATGATGGGAGTACCTTCACTTTCTCTCATCATCTGTTTGTAAAAATAACCGGCCAGTGCCAATGCCAGCAGTGAGGCAGCCGGTACCATCCAGAATAAGTATGTTTCCATAAGATTTATGATTAAGTAGTTAATTCTCAAAGATAAGCAAGAACAATGGAAAAACGAAATGGTCTGCGCTAAAATAATGGAAAAATACTTTAGAATATTTGTTTGTTCAAAAAGAAATATAATATGCTTTATAATTGTAATATTTATTCATTTCTACTTTATTTTATATCAATATGATTAAAAATTAAGGTGTATTATTTCTTATTGTGAATATCAATACTTATATTTGCCTCCGTTTGTAAAGAAAAAGATTGAAAACGATGATTTACGACATGGATATGTTGAAGGCATTCTATGCCTCTTATGCGGCCAAAGTAAATCTGGCTGCCGGGAAGTTGGGAAGACCCATGACTTTAACTGAAAAGATTTTGTATGCCCATTTATATGAAGAAGGCATTCAGACGATTTATCGGAGAGGAGAAGATTATGTCAATTTCCGCCCTGATCGTGTTGCGATGCAAGATGCTACGGCGCAGATGGCTCTGCTGCAGTTTATGAATGCCGGCAAGTCATGTTCAGCTGTGCCTGCTACGGTACATTGTGATCATCTGATACAGGCCTGTAAGGGAGTTGGCAGTGATCTGCCTGCGGCTTGCGAGGCCAACAAGGAAGTATATGACTTTCTGCGTAGCGTGGCCGAGAAGTATGGCATTGGCTTTTGGAAGCCGGGGGCAGGTATTATTCATCAGGTAGTGCTGGAGAATTATGCGTTTCCCGGAGGAATGATGGTAGGAACTGATTCACATACCCCGAATGCCGGCGGGCTCGGCATGATTGCCATTGGAGTCGGAGGAGCAGATGCGGTAGACGTGATGGCGGGAATGGAATGGGAACTCA
>ULMB01020695.1_pt1 | contig 60639 bp, 56 predicted proteins | sample 1951571 | NCBI WGS metagenome assembly ULMB01 (sample SAMEA4835542, study PRJEB28245) | human gut metagenome | biome: gut microbiome; material: fecal sample | place: Denmark | collected 2008 | reverse complement strand
GCAATAACGTCACTACCGAAACGGCCACTGCAGCCAGCAGTAGAACGAGGCGGGCTCTGTAAGCCGTTATCATCTTCTGCAAACTGACACGTGCCCTGAGCAACTGTGATGACGACGTGCGCGGCCTGATGCCTAGCATACGGGCTATCTCGTCGTGCGACAGGCCTTCGAGCACCGACAGGCGGAACACGTTGCGGTAGCCCTCGGGCAGCATGTCGATCATGCGCATAAGCTCATCAAACGGAATGTCGCACCCGCCCTGCCCTTCTTCAGCCTCAACCGGCACGTCTGCCTCAGCTCCGGCCACAGGCCGGTTCTTTCTGTCGTTGAGATATTTCACGGCAAGATTGGTCATCACCCTGCTCATCCATGCCTCAAGGCGGGCAGGACTGCGCAGCGAGCCTATCGACGAGAATATTATGATGAAGCCGTCGTGGAGCAGGTCCCGGGCTGCGTCTTTGTCTTTAACGATATCTGCGCAAAGCCTGAACAACCTGCCGGAATAGGTCTGATACAGAAGCGCCAAGGCACCTCTGTCACCATCCTTACATCTTCTGACAAGTTCTTCTGTTTCCATATCTACGTGCCGGGCGCCGCAGGTGCCCTTTATATATGATATAAAAAGGACTAAAATACTGCATGCCGCGGTTGCTTTTTTTCAGAAAAACACAAAATCACAAAGCGCCACCCCATGCCCGTGCCATGCACGCAGCCATGCTATGACATACAAAAAATGCGGAGCGGCATTAATAACATTAAAGCCGCTCCGCACTTAAAAATATCTTCAGGCGTGTTATTACAGCAGAGACTCAAACTTCTCCTGCAATTTTGCCTTTGTTGTTGCACCTACAAACTTGTCTACAACCTCACCGTTCTTGATGAACAGTATTGTAGGAATGTTGCGGATGCCAAACTCCATGGCGATGTCGTCGTTCTCCTCTACGTCGCATTTACCAACAACGATCTTGCCTTCGTACTCGTTAGCCAGCTCCTCAACGATAGGTGCGATGGCACGGCAAGGACCACACCATGTAGCCCAGAAATCAACTACTAAAGGCAGTGCGCCATTCTTCAGACTCTCAAAGTTCTCTGTTGTAATTTTTTCCATCTTTCTTTTGTAATTTATTATGTTAATAATTAGGTTTTGTCTTCTACTGTTTTGCCAACAAACATTATGCCATATTTTCTCTGACAGAGCCTTTGCGGCCAATTGTCACACATCGTGGCGGGCAATCATATTTGTCAGTTTATTTTATAGTCGAGCGCCTCGCATCCTTTAATAAAGGATATCAGTTCCTTGCTGATGTCTATCTTCTCCTTGCGGCTGCGCAGCACAAAGGGCTTGCTGTTGCTCGTCTCGCGCACCTGGAAGAACAGCTGCGTGGTGCCCGGCGCGTCTTTTATTATCGTAACAAGGTCAGACACGGTGGTGTCGTCCAGCTTGTCAGCCTCGAGCGATATGGTTATCTTCTCTATCTGTGTGTCCTTTACGGTCTGCAGATACTGTATGTCGGTTATTCGCATCTCCATCATGTCGCTGTTGCGGAAGCGCTGCACAAACTGTGCCTTGACCATGACCGTGCAGCCTTCGATAAGCATTCCGCGCCACTTGCCCCACTCCTCGCCGAACAGGGCCAGCTCGCCCGAGCCGTCGAAGTCTTCAATGGTGACAAAGCCGCAGGGCTTGCCGGTCTTGGTGTATTTGCTTCTAACGGCCGTGACTATGCCTCCAAGCACCACCTCCTGCTTCTTTGACAGCTCGATACGGTCATTGAGCTCCTGACACTGGGTGTTGCAAAGGTTCTTGAGGATAAACTCAAACTCGTCGAGCGGATGTGCCGAGAGGTATATGCCCACAAGGTCGCGCTCGCGGTTAAGCTTCTCTATGGCGCTCCACGACTCAGCCTGAGGTATGGCGGGTGTGGCTATCTCCACTTCTTCCATCGCTCCGAACAGAGACTGACGCGACTCGTTTTTCTCCTGCTGATACACCTGTCCGTAGCGCATAAGGGTTTCGAGGAACGTGCGGCCGTCAGGATTGCGCGCAAAGAAGCTCTCGCGCTTGATCTTGAAGCCGTCGAACGCTCCGCTGAGCACAAGGCTCTCGAGCGCCTTGCTGTTAACGGCCGAGAGATTGACGCGCTGCACAAAGTCGAATATGTCTTTATACTGTCCGTTCTTCTCGCGCTCGTCGATGATGGCCTGAGCAGCGGCGTCGCCCATGCCCTTGATGGCTCCGAGGCCGAAGCGCACCTCGCCTTTCTTATTGGCGCTGAACTTCTGGCGACTCTCGTTAACGTCAGGGCCCATGCAGGCTATGCCCATGGCCTGACATTCGTTCATCAGCTTGGTTATCTTCGTTATGTCGTTAAGGCATCGGCTCATGTTGCCTGCCATGAATTCTGCCGGATAGTGGGCCTTGAGATAGGCCGTCTGATAAGCCACCCACGAATAGCACGTGGCGTGACTCTTGTTGAAGGCGTAAGAAGCAAACTTCTCCCAGTCGGCCCATATCTTCTCGAGCACCTTCGGGTCGTGTCCGTTTTTCTTTCCGCCCTCTATAAACTTAGGCTTCATGGCGTCGACGATGTCCTTCTTCTTCTTACCCATGGCCTTACGCAGGGCGTCGCTCTCGCCTCGGGTGAAGTTGGCAAGCTGACGCGACAGAAGCATGACCTGCTCCTGATACACCGTGATGCCGTAAGTGTCCTTCAGATATTTCTCCATGCAGGGAATATCATACTTTATCTCCTCCTTGCCGTTCTTTCGGGCAATGAACGAGGGGATGTAGTCCATAGGTCCGGGGCGATAGAGGGCGTTCATGGCTATGAGGTCCTCAAATACGGTAGGCTTAAGCTCGCGCAGATACTTCTGCATGCCGGCCGACTCAAACTGGAATGTGCCCACGGTGCGGCCTTCCTGATAGAGCTTATAGGTAAGCTCGTCGTCGATAGGTATGTTGTCGAGGTCTACCTCTATGCCCTGCGTGAAGCGTATGTTCTCTACAGCCTCCTTAAGTATGGACAATGTGCTGAGTCCGAGGAAGTCCATCTTTATCAGTCCGGTCTCCTCGATGACGTGTCCGTCGTATTGTGTGGCAAGGAGCTTGTGACCCGGGTCCGACTTGTCTTCGGCCGTGCTGACGGGCACCCAGTCGCTGATTGCGTCGCGGCAGATGATGGTTCCGCAGGCGTGTATACCCGTTCCGCGCACGGTGCCCTCAAGCATCTTTGCATATTTTATCGTATTGCTGAGCTGCGGGTCGGGACTTGCCTCAGCCTCGCGCAGCTCGGGCACGCACTTAATGGCGTTGGGCAGGTTCATCTTCAGGCCGTCGGGCAGACGGTCGGGGATGGCCTTGCACAAGTGGTTAGACACGTCGAGCGGCAGCTTCTCCACGCGCGCCACGTCCTTAATGGAGTTCTTTGTGGCCATAGTGCCGTAGGTGATGATGTGAGCCACCTTGTCGTGTCCGTATTTGTCTTCCACCCATTCGAGCACCTTTCCGCGTCCGTCGTCATCGAAGTCGGTATCGATATCGGGCAACGATATACGGTCGGGGTTGAGGAAACGCTCAAACAGAAGGTCGTATTTAATAGGGTCTATCTTCGTAATACCCAGACAGTAGGCAACAACCGAACCGGCAGCCGAGCCACGCCCGGGGCCAACCATCACTCCGAGCTCGTCGCGCGCCGAGTTGATGAAGTCCTGCACGATAAGGAAGTAGCCGGGGAAACCCATCGTCTTCATGATGTGCAACTCAAACTTCACTCGCTCTGCCACCTCCTCGGGCAGCGGGTCGCCATACAGGCGCTTTGCTCCGTCGTAGGCAAGCTTGGCAAGATAGTCGGCCTCAAACTTTATGCGGTACAGCTTTTCGTAGCCGCCGAGGCGCTTTATCTTCTGTTCGCCTTCTTCGGGCGGCAGCGGATTTTCGCCGTTCTCGTCGGTAGTGAACTCATCGTAGAGCTGTTTCTCTGAATATTTTCGGCGCACGTCCTCCTCCGTACCAAACTCTTCGGGTATGGGGAAGAACGGCATGATAGGTGCATGGTCGATGCTGTAGGTCTCAACCTTGTCGAGTATCTCGAGCGTGTTGCTCAGTGCCTCAGGCACATCGCTGAACACGGCGTTCATCTCATCGCGCGTCTTAAACCACTCCTGCTTTGAATAGAGCATTCGGTTAGGGTCGTCGAGGTCCTTGCCCGTAGACAGACAGAGCAGATGGTCGTGGGCCTCGGCGTTCTCTTCGTCAACGAAGTGGGCGTCGTTTGTGCATACGGTCTTTATGCCATACTCCTCCGCCAGCTCCATCAGAGCCTTGTTGGCGCGCACCTGCAGCGGATAAGTCTCGCGGTTGGCGCGCTGATGCGGATTGGTGACTCTGTGGCGCTGAAGCTCGAGATAATAGTCGTCGCCGAACACGCGGTGATACCACTCTATGGCCTCGCGTGCCCCCTCCATGTCGCCCTTGAGAATCTTTGCAGGCACCTCGCCGGCTATACATGCCGAACAGACGATGAGGTCTTCGTGATATTTCTCAAGATCGGCGCGGTCGGTACGCGGACGCATGTAATAGCCGTCAACCCACGCGCGCGAAACCAACTTAATAAGGTTCTTGTATCCGTTGTAGTTTTTTGCAAGCACTATGAGGTGGTATCCGCCCATGTCGCCCTTCTCTTTCTCCTTGTCGTCCTTTGTACGGCGCGCCACATACATCTCGCAGCCGAATATGGGTTTGAAAGGCTCCTTGCCCTCGGCCTTCAGCTTGCCGTTGACTTTCTTGCAGTAGTTGTAAAACTCCTTTATGCCGAACATGTTGCCGTGGTCGGTTATGGCCATGCCCTTCATGCCGTCGGCCACAGCCTTGTCTACAAGTTTCTGCACGCTCGACTGTCCGTCAAGAATGGAGTAATAAGTATGTACGTGTAAATGGACGAAATCTTGCATAAACTACATTTGCGCTTTTAGAGCGTCAAAGTTATTTCGAAAAACTGAAACAGCCAAATTAATAATGTGAAATTACCTTATGAGAATTGTTTTTTATATTTATTCGTTATACATACGCGCGCACTGACAACCGGACGAACACATGTACGGCAGCAGCCATGAACGTTGACGGAGATGTTACTTTGACAGTCAAACCGGCCATTATCATTGCATTGTGTCATCATGATTATGTCAGGATTTTCAGACGAAATAGAAACGCCGAGGCGTAAAAACATGCCTGAAAGACCGTAAAGCGGCAGACAACTCACCGAAAGGCATGCTCTTACACAGCGAAAGGGCACCTTTTATAAGCTGAAAAGCCTCGTCCGGCATTATGGTTTGCAGCCGTTTTAACCCGAATTTCATGGTATTTCAGCCGTTTTCAGGCTAAATTATATGCACACAAACCGCCATTGTCCTGCAACACTCTGATATCAACACATTTATGTTTGCACACGATTTCTGTCCATATTTCCGTCCGAATTATTTTTATTTTCAAATACTTCAGAATGAGAGCGTCAGGCAAAATCAGAATGTAAGGCGACACGGCGAATATCGCGACAATGTGAATCCGCGCAGCATCACATTTTACACCGGCGACACCTGACATCAAGCATAAAAGGCATGACACACGAAAGCTGAAACAAGGACATGCCCCGGCCGCTTCAGCCGGACACCCGAAGAAGGAACAAACGAGAACGGAAACCGCAACAGGACAGCAGAGCAAACAATAAAAATCAAACTATCAGCCGATTAAGCCGCAGCTGCCGGACAATGTGTATTTATTAAAGAATAATGCAAAAAATTTGCCAATTACACAAAAAAGGCGTACCTTTGCAAATAATTTTCCACTTCAAACTTTACTATGGGAAAAAGAATAAAGAAACTTAAGAATGTAAGACTTCATCGAGAGGGCACTGACACGCTGGTCTACGGACTGACTGCGTTTGTGGCCATAGCCTTGATTCTGTGGTTCTATGTCGACAACAAAATTCCGTTCTGGAGCTTTGTCGTCGTCTTCGGCGTAATCTATTCCATAGTGGTAAACTTCTTCAGATGCCCCAAGCGCTACTTCGACGGCGAGACCGAGAAGGTGGTAGTGGCTCCGGCAGACGGAAAAGTGGTGGTTATCGAGGAGGTTTTTGAAGATGAGTACTTTCACGACAAACGTCTCATGATAAGCATCTTTATGAGCTTGTTCAACGTTCACGCCAACTGGTTCCCGGTTGACGGCAAAGTGAAATTCGTTCATCATCAGAACGGCAACTACCACAAGGCATGGCTGCCAAAGGCCAGCGAGGAGAACGAGCACGCCGACGTGATGCTCGAGACTCCCGAAGGCACCGAAGTGCTGTGCCGCCAGATAGCAGGTGCGGTGGCACGACGCATCGTAACCTACGCCAAGCCTGAAGAAGACTGCTACATCGACGAGCATCTCGGATTTATCAAGTTCGGTTCGCGCGTTGACGTGTATCTGCCACTCGGAACTGAGGTTTGCGTGAAGATGGGACAGGCTACAACAGGCAACCGCACGATTATTGCACGGCTTAAATAAACATAACAGCCGCCCTTTCTGCGAATGAAAGTACACGGCCGATAACTACGCTACGTTATGGCAAACATCATAGTAAGAAATATTCCGAACACTATCACGTGCTGCAACCTGATCTCGGGCTGCATAGCCACGGCTTACGCCTTCGGCGGACAGCCCAAGATGGCGCTGACGTTCATCATTCTGGGTGCCGTGTTCGACTTCTTCGATGGCATGAGCGCACGCCTGCTAAAGGTGTCGTCGCCAATCGGAAAGGAGCTCGACTCGCTTGCCGACGACATCACGTTCGGCATGGCGCCGGCCACTATGGTGTTCTATCAGCTCGGCGTGATGGACTATCCGTCGTTTCTCGAGCCGCTGCGCCCGGTGCTGCCCTTCGTGGCCTTCGTCATGGCTGCGTTCTCGGCGCTACGCCTTGCCAAGTTTAATCTTGACGAGCGTCAGACCACATCGTTCATAGGCATGCCCACGCCGGCCAACGCCCTGTTCTGGGGCTCGCTCATCGTGGGAGCTGCCGACGTGCTCGAGTCGTCGCCGTGGATGATGCCGGCCGTAATATTGCTTATTTTCCTTTGCAGCTATGTGCTGGTGAGCGAGATACCGATGTTTGCCCTTAAATTTAAGCAATGGGGATGGAAAGGCAACGAGGTTAAATACATTTTCCTTATAACCTGCGTGCCGCTGCTCATCATCTTCGGCATCTCGGCCTTCGCCATAATAATCGCATGGTATGTAATATTATCGGTTTATCTTAATTCAAAGAACAAATAATGATTGCTGCTTTATTAAACTTCTTATTCATAATACTGCTCGGAATATTCATCGTCGTAGGCGTGGTTGCCTACAAGATATACCGCACTTTCCACAGTGTGAAGAAACAGTTTAAGGGCTTCAGGGACCAGGACAACGGCAACGGACAGGGCCGGCAGCAGTACCGACAGACATCAGGCGACGACGAAATAATTATCGACCGGCGCACGCCCGACGAGATGAACCGCAAGATATTCTCGAAAAACGAAGGAGAATATGTCGACTATGAAGAGGAGAAATAGATCCTGCGGCCGTCCCGGCAATAATAAAACTACATGAATCTACTAACTTAAACCAATAAAAATAAATGAGAAAAATCTTCTTTTTGGTGTGCGCATGCCTGCTTACACTTGGTGCAAGCGCCACCGGCACAGACAAATACAGCTGTCTGTATGAGAATCTGCCCTTCAAGATGGAACAGGTTACAGCCCCCGTGTTTCCCGACAACGAGGTTAACCTGAAAGACTTCGGAGCTAAAGGCGACGGATCTTCGCTCTGTACCGATGCTTTTGCCAAGGCCATTGAGGCACTTGAGAAAAAGGGCGGCGGCAAGCTCGTTGTGCCGCAGGGTGTGTGGTTCACCGGTCCGATAACTCTCAAGAGCAACATCAACCTTCACCTCAACAAGGGTGCAGTGATATTGTTCTCGCCCGACATCGACCTCTATCCGCTTATAAATGCGTCGTTCGAAGGACTGAACACACGCCGCTGCCAGTCGCCCATATCGGGGCACAACCTTGTAAACGTGGCGATAACCGGAGCCGGAGTGATAGACGGCAACGGCGAATACTGGCGCCCGGTGAAACGCGAGAAGGTTACCGACAAGCAATGGAAAGAGTTTACTTCACGCGGCGGAGCATTCAAGAATCCTAAGTTCTGGTTCCCTTCTGAAGGTGCGCTTAAAGGCGACTCAATGAGCAACATGAACGTGCCCAAGGGTAATCTGAGCGACGCCGAATGGCATAGCATCAGGCACTTCCTGCGCCCCGTGATGGTAAACCTCGTGGGCTGCAAGAACGTATGGCTCAACGGTGTAATCTTCCAGAACTCTCCTTCATGGAACATTCATCCGCTGATGTGCGAGAATGTGCTGATAGAGGATGTGCAGGTAAGAAACCCGGCATTTGCACAGAACGGCGACGGACTCGACCTTGAGTCATGCAAGAACGCACTGATAGTGAACTCTACATTCGACGTTGGCGACGACGGCATCTGCATCAAGAGCGGCAAGGACGCCGACGGACGCAAGCGCGGAATACCCTGCGAGAACGTACTGATTAACGGTTGTACCGTATTCAAGGGCCATGGCGGCTTTGTTGTAGGCAGCGAGATGAGCGGCGGCGTGAAGAACATTTATGTTTCCGATTGCCAGTTCCTCGGCACTGACGTGGGCCTGCGCTTCAAGAGCACACGCGGACGCGGCGGCGTGGTTGAGAACATCTACATCAACAACATCTCAATGTTCGACATCCAGACAGACGCAATAACCTTCGACCTCTACTACGGAGGCAAGTCGGCAGTAGAGGCTCTTGCCGACGGCGACGAGGCAAAGCAGCAGAACGTGAAGAAGATAAAGGTGGACGAGACAACACCTTGCTTCCGCGACATCAACATCAACCATGTAATATGCCGCACTGCGCGCCGTGCAGCCTACTTCAACGGACTACCCGAGATGCCGGTGAAGAACATAACGATAACCGACCTCGAGGTAAACAACGCCAAAGAGGGCATCGTAATCAACAACACTGACGGCGTTAAGCTGCAGGACATCAACGTCAAGTCGAATGGAAAGACCTTCAGCGCACGTAACTCTGCAAACGTAACAGTGAACGGAAAAGAATATAAGAAGATTGACAACAAGGGCATTACTCTCGACATGTAAGCCCTTTAAGACATAAAAAAGAAGAAGCCGTTGCCTCAAGCACAGACATTTATGCGCAAAGAGGCAACGGCTTCTTTTTTATATTAATGAAGATACATCCTCGATTTCAACGGATATGCCTGCCTACGATAGTGCTGCCTGCCGTTCAAGCATAAAAAGATGCAGATAAGACAGCAGCGTAAGCGGCTTGTGCATTTATAATGCTATCAGTTGTGAACCAGCGTACCAATCTCCTCGCCGTCCATAACCTTCTTCAGGTTGCCAACAACGTCCATGTTGAACACATAGATAGGCAGGTTGTTCTCCTTGCACATTGTTGTGGCTGTAAGGTCCATCACCTTCAGTCCGCGTGTATAAATCTCGTCGTAAGTGATGTCCTTAAACTTCACTGCAGTAGGATCCTTCTCCGGGTCAGCAGTGTAGATGCCGTCAACGCGTGTGCCCTTGAGCATAACGTCGGCCTCAATCTCAATGCCGCGGAGCGACGAGCCTGTGTCTGTTGTAAAGTAAGGAGAACCTGTTCCGGCAGAGAATATGCACACATAGCCGGCCTCCATAGCCTCGATGGCCTTCCACTTGCTGTAGAACTCACCTATCGGCTCCATGCGTATAGCCGTCATCACCTTTGTCTTTACGCCTACAGCACCGAGAGCAGAGCTTAATGCGAGCGAGTTGATAACCGTTGCGCACATACCCATCTGGTCGCCCTTAACGCGGTCGAAGCCCTTGCCGGCACCGCTGAGTCCGCGGAAGATGTTGCCGCCTCCGATAACGATACCAATCTGCACACCCATCTCGTGCACTTCCTTTATCTGGCGCGCATAGTCGCCGAGACGCTCCGGGTCGATGCCGAAGTTCTGTTTTCCCATCAGGCTTTCGCCACTAAGTTTCAATAAAATTCTTTTGTACTTTGCCATAATTATTTATCGTTTAGGAGTTAAAGGAGTTAGAAGTAGTTAAAGGAGTTAAAGTCATATGCTTTGTTGCTGTATGTGCTTTGTGACAATATCTTTATTCTGTGCAGTCAGCAATATTTGTATAATTAAAAATTGATGCTGCATTAAAAATAATATTTTCTATTCTACCAGTAATGTTTTTGTCAACAATGCATATGACTTTAACTCCTTTAACTACTTCTAACTACTTTAACTACTTCATTATAAAACATACTTCACCTCCTTAAACGCATATCTGCTCAGGCTGCCGTCGTCGCGCCGAAGAACAAGATGGCCGTCTGGCTCGATACATTCAAGCTCCGCCATGAAGTCGCCGCCGGCATCCTTATAGGCATGACGGCCGCTGCGGCGATAGAGAGCGGCAGAATAAAGCGACGCCACCTCGTCATAACGGCCCTCATTGACCATGCCGAGATAAACCTCAAAACGGCGGAGAAGCACACCGAGCACCTCATCGGCGTCAATGTAGCGTCCCAATATCTGAGACAACGATACCGGATTTGGCGCATCGCTCACAAACTCACGCTGATTGAGATTAATGCCCGTGCCGAGAATACAGCTGCCTACGTAGCTTCCGCTGATAGTACATTCAGAGAGCGTTCCGCTGATTTTCTTGTCGCGCCAGTAAATGTCGTTCGGCCATTTTATCGTGATGTCGTCGACATATCCGGCAAGAGCGTCACGTATGGCCAACGACTCGGCCTCGAGCATGACATACTGGCGCATAACCGGCACAGCCACGGGATAAACCTTTATGCTGAACGTAAGGTTCTTGCCGCGCTCACTCTCCCACTTGTTTTCGCCCTGACCGCGCCCTGCCGACTGAAAGGCGGCAACGCCCACGGTCATCAGCCGGCCTTCTTCGCCGGAGTATTCGCGCATAAGAACATTTGTCGAGCTGGTTTCGTCAACCTTTATTATCTTTATATCTTCCATTTTTCAATAAGACAGGGGTAAGAAAGCATCCTCAATATGGTTAATCTCGCACGGCCCTCCGGGCACGCCCGTAACCGACACGATGTCGAAGCGCACGGGCATCTCTATGTTGTTGGCCCTGACAAACTTTGCCGCAGCCAGACTTAGGTTGCGTATCTTTCGGGCGTCGACAGCCTGTTCGGGCGCCATAAAGTCGGCATTGCGCCTGGTCTTCACCTCAACAACCACCAGACAGTCAGCGTCGATTGCCACAATGTCGATGTCACGGTGGCCGTCGCGCCAGTCGCGCCATATTATCCTGAAGCCGTGCTGCTCAAGATATTCGGCTGCCTTCTGCTCGCCCCAACGGCCTATATTGTTATGCTCTGCCATGAGTTTTTCATGTTGTTTTAAAATGTTGAGCCGCCGTGCAGCAACGTCTTCAGCAACTGCAATGCCGCGGCTGTAATGCAAAAATACAACTTTTCTGCTATACATCAAAGGCTGTTATTGCGAAATGTTGTATTTTTGCACAAAAACAAAGATATGACAAACAACGGCTTTAACAACCACGAAGACAACAAGCAGGAGACACAACAGAAGAAGGACGAACAGTTTATGCGCAAGGCTCTGACCGAAGCCGAGGCGGCAGGAGAGGCCGGCGAAATACCTATAGGAGCCGTCATCGTGTGTAACGACCGCATAGTTTCGCGTGCCCACAACCTTACAGAAACGCTATGCGACGTAACTGCACACGCCGAAATGCAGGCCATAACGGCTGCCGAGAACTTCATGGGCGGCAAGTATCTCACCGACTGCACGCTCTACGTAACCGTTGAGCCGTGCCCCATGTGCGCCGGAGCCATCGGCTGGGCACAGATAAAGCGAGTGGTTTACGGTGCAAGCGACGACAAGCGCGGATTTCACATCTACGCTCCAAAGGCTCTTCACCCTAAAGCCGAAGTTACTGCAGGCGTGCTTGAGGAGGAATGCAGAACCCTCATGCAGGAGTTTTTCAAGGGAAAGAGATAAACGTCAGTTCAGTCCGTCATCATCAGGCCATATCAAGTCTCATCCATCCTTGCCATAAATAAGATAAAAACATCTCATACAATAAACGCAAAGAATGTGCCAGCATAAGTTTGCCGGCACATTCTTTGTGTTTATATCAAGACTGTAAGGTTGCTGTTTATTATAAACCTTGTATGGCTTCAACCCGGCGGAATCACAACGTAGGCGTCTGCCTGTGCATGCCGTCCGAAGTAGGCAGACTGGTCTTCTTTATCTTAGCGCCAAGACTGAAATTCCATGTTGCCGTAAGCATAAGGCGCGTTCTCGAGTGCAGCGTCAGGCGCGTAACCTCCCATCCGTCACCATACATTTTCATCTTATTCTTGTTGTAGAACACGTTGCCCCATACAAAGTTAAGCGACAGCTTGTCTTTCAGCAGCGAAGCATAGGCACCGAAGTCTATCGTATATGTCGCGTTGTTCTCATAGCTCAGCGTTTCGGTCTTGCTCGTAGCACTCATTGCCATGGTAAGGCCTATTCCCTTGTACAGAGTGAAATCGTTGTCAGTACTGAACGAGATGTTGGCGTTGCACACCTTTCGTCCCGGCATCTTCTCCTGCATATACACTGCCCCGAGAGTGTTGCGGCTGTACCAGAAGCCGAAAAGACGGCCCGAATATGTAAGCCTTAGCTTGTGATACATCCTGTCGCCAGCATTCTCAGGGCGCGTAAAATATACGCCCGGGCGGCTTCCGTCAGGCTGCATCAGCACCTTAACCAAGTCGTTGCCGAAATTCATAAGATAATCTGCCGACCACGACCTGTTCAGCGAGAAATATACCTGCAGCTGGTTGTACGTCTGCATCTTCAGCGACGGATTACCCACGCTGTAAAGTTTGCTGTTCTGCCATACCACCTCCGGCGAACGGTAATTATAGTTGGGATAAGAGTAATAGCGGAAATAGCCTATATTGAGGAAGCGCCTTTTCTCCCGATTTATGTCCCACTGCAGGACAAAAGTCGGAAACAGGCCTCTCTCAATATTGCTGACATTGTTTTCAGGAGCAAGATAGTCTTTATATATCTGCTCGCCCCATATATAGTTCAGCGCAGCCCTCATGAACAGTTTGCCTATAGTGATGCCATAGCTTGCCCATGCAGCGCAGTCGTATCCCTTATTGACAAAGTGCATGTCTGAAACATAGCCCAGAGTCTCTGTGCCCCTGTTCTGATGCCGGTCTATAAGATAATAATAATTAAATCCGGCCGAAAGCGTCGACCTCTTTGTCAGACCGACCGAAACATAAGGTTCAACCGAAACGCCGTCGAGGTTATACTTGCTGTGTGCCTTGTCAGACGTGATGTCTACCACATAGCGGTTGTCTGTATTTTCGAAACTCTTGTTATATTCGGTCTTCAGCATGAAATAGATTCGCCCGTCGGCCGACAGACCTTTCTGAAACTGCAGTCCGGCGTTATATTCTCTATGATTGTTGTCGGTGTTCATCTTCGTTTCCGAATCGCTGCCAATGCTGGTCTGACGGCTGTCGCCGCTGCCGACGCCCACTCCGCCGTAAACGTCGATGCGGTCAAACTTGTTGAACGAGTATCTGAACGAAAGATTCTCATCAAGCGACCTGCCGTAGTTGACGCCCTTTATATGTGTTTCGTCCTTCACGCCTTCATATATGCTTGTCTCTGAATATTCCGGCCTGTAACGCTCATAAGGGCGCGAGTTAAAGAAGTTTCCGATGCTTATCTTTCCTTTAGAGTAAAGAAGATTAAATCCCGGAGAAAACCTTACCGGCGAATAATAATCGGCCTCGCCATACAGCGACACCGAACCGAGCAGTCCGCCCTCGCTGCGCAGATACACCTTCACTACGCCTCCCGTGGCATTCACTCCGTAAGACGCGTCGGCATGAGGTATTATCTCTATGCGGTCGATCATTGACGGGGGGATAGACTTGAGCTGCTCGAAGCTCACTTTACGGTCGTCTACATATATAAGGGTGTTTTCTCTGCCGCGCACACTTATACTGTTGTTTGTAACGTCCAGGTCGCGCAGATAGCGCATAAAGTTGATCAGGGTCTTGCCCTTGGCCATCGGATTGCCTTTCACCTTGACGACAACGTCGCCCGTAGGTTTCACTTTCGAGTAGTCGGCCATAACCGTCACTCCGTCAAGCATGTTCTTGTCTTCGCTTAACGTTATCGTGCCCATGTCGGTGTCAGCACCTACATTTACGCGTGCGGCATAATCCTCATAGCCTACACATGTAACAGCCACACGATAGATGCCGGCAGCCACGCTGCCTATGCTGAACGCTCCGGCCTCGTCGGCCACTCCACGATACACCGACGCGCTGTCGGTGTCATTATATACTTTCACTGTGGCATATCCAATGCCCGATTTGCCGTCTTTCTCGCATATACGGCCTTTCAATTTAAATCCGCTGTCCTGTGCATAAATGCGGCCGAAAGCCTGCATGGAAACAAGCACCGCCAAAAGCAGCTTACTGATAAAAATATTGCCTTTCATGGTCGATAAGTTTTAACTGATAAACTTTTATACATCGACGCCATAATTACTGTTTCGCATTACTCAAAAACACTTTCTTATCCCATATTGCTATCTTTTTAAGTTTTTGTATTCCACAGCACCTGCATCAGGCAACAAAGCCAATGCTGCTTAATGTGGTGCTTTCTGCACAGAGGCTTATGGTTATCACCTCTACAAAACGATGAACATCACTGGTAGGCTGATCCGGTGTTAGCCACATTTTGTCATATATGCCGGTTTTTCATTTTATTACATTTAAGCCAAGTAGCTTTTTACAAAGATAAGCATTTTTTCTAAAGCTGCCAACGATAAACCATATTTTTTGATACGGAACCCGTTTTTTTGATAACGAATATAAAACACGCGCAAAAGTATAAACAACGGCATTATCTGCGGCATCATGGCGAGGTGCACAAACATAATATAAATAAAAATCAGAATCCGTGGAGGTCAAAAAGGCTTTGACTTTAAAAAGGGCAAAAAACTGAAAGGAAAATGGGCCGTTTTACTTAACATCCCGCACAATTTCCAATTAATTCAACACGGATGTTAAGCAAAACAATGCATATATGTTTCAAATCATTAACCTATCGTTTACGACCCGTAAATGGGCCACTTTTGATGCAAAAATGGCCGAGTTTTTTATCGCAAACGAATGACTTATAACAGCTAAAACGCCGTTCGCCCCGTTTCATGCCTTACCGTGCCGAAATAAAGCCATGCACGGAGCGGCATGAAACGGGTATGCGGAGCTGCTAATTCAGCACATAGCATCAACCAAAATCTGCCATTAGACCGCACATAACTTTATCAAATTTGTGCATCATGCTTTCAGTATGTCTTCTTGTTTCTATTGGCGTCTTTTTGTAGGATTTTTCTTGACATAGCCCGCTATGCCTGCGAAAAATCTTACAAAAATCCACTCAATATAAAGCAAAAATCCAGACCGAATGCTAACAACCCGATTTGGGATTACCCAAAACGTATGGCACAAAAAATTGGCGGGCAATACCCGTGCCGGATACTGCCCGCCAACAATGCTGACGCAGAAGTCAGAAAAATGTGTCTCTGAATTATTCTGCCAATATTTATCTAACCTGCACCACGAGATACTTGCTTGTGCTCCAGAATATCTGCGGATTTGTTATGCGCAGCACATACTGGTCTTTAGAGTCGCGCTCAAGCTTGTAGCTGCTTGACGGGTGCATCGTAAGGAGTTTTGCCGATTTAGAATACAGCTTCAGCTCCTTGAAGTTTCTGATGTCTATCTTTGTGAAGTAGCTCTTGTTGAAGTTGCCCTGCAGCACCTTGCCGTTAACCAGGATCTGCTGTTCCTTAAGCTCCTTCTTTGTTCCGAACACATACCATGCCGTGTTGAGCTGCTTGTCCTGATTGCTTATTGTCTGCGACTTCTGCTCGCTCTCACCCTTCAGGTTGCTTACATCCTTGTTGAGCGAGTTGATTGTCATGTCGAGCTCCTCGATATGTATGTCCTTTGCCTCGAGCTGTGCGCGGAGATCTTTCAGCTGGTGGTCTTTGTCCTCAAGCTGCTTAACCAGATTCTCTATTGTGCGCTTCATTTCCTCACCCTTCACAGAGCTCTCGCTGACCTGCTTGCGCAGCTTCTCTATCAGCTCGCGGTTCTGTGCCAGGCGCTGCTGTATGAACTGGATGTTCTCGCGTATGCGCTGCTTCTTGTCGGCACCCTCGCCGTCCTTGGCCACGCTCACCCTGTTTTCAGCCTCGTTAATCAGACGGAAGCCCTCATCAATATCGTTCAGGATTCCCATCATGTCGTTTATCTCATTGTCCTTCTGCTCTATAATCTTCTGTAAAGAGTCTGTTTGGCTTACCTGAGGCAGATTAGAACCTGTTTTCTCGTTGTTACATGCGACCAAAGCCATAAAACATGCCGCGAAAAATAATACCTTTTTCATAATGCTATTAATTATTAGGTTTCCTTTCTTTAACGTTCTTGCCGGCCACCACGATGACAAACTCGCCGCGCGGCTCGCTTTCCTTGAAATGGGCTATAAGCTCAGCCAGTGTGCCGCGCACGCTCTCTTCGTGTATCTTGGATATCTCGCGGCAGGCGCTTGCCCTGCGGTCTTCGCCAAAATATTCGGCAAACTGCTCGAGAGTCTTCAGCACTCTGTAGGGCGACTCATAGAATATCATCGTGCGGGTCTCTTCGCGCAGACTGTCAAGCCTGGTTGCGCGCCCCTTCTTCTGAGGCAGGAAGCCTTCGAAACAGAATCTGTCGCAAGGCAGTCCCGATGACACCAGAGCCGGCACAAAAGCCGTGGCGCCGGGAAGACACTGCACCGTTACACCTGCACTGACAGCCTCTCTCACCAGGAAGAATCCCGGATCGCTTATGCCGGGAGTGCCGGCATCGCTTATCAGAGCCACCGTGGCTCCGGCCTTAAGCCGCTCCACTATAGACGCCGACGTGCCGTGCTCATTAAACTTGTGGTGGGCATAGAGCTGGTTCTTTATCTCAAAATGCTTGAGCAGTATGCCCGACGTGCGGGTGTCCTCAGCCAAAACCAGGTCGGCCTCCTTCAAGATGCGTATGGCCCTGAGCGTCATATCTTCCATATTTCCCACCGGTGTGGGTACTATATATAACAAGCCCATAATTCGCCACAAATATAAGTTAAATAATCCATGAGTGCAAAAAAACGCTATATTTCTTTGCAATTTTTAAAACGTCTTTGTAATTTTGCGCCATAATGAACAACAATCTGGCAGGCGAGGCACACCGCCCTGGAAGAATAGAAGTTGTGTGCGGATCGATGTTCTCGGGCAAGACCGAAGAACTTATAAGAAGGCTTAAACGCGCCGAGTTTGCGAAGCATAGAGTGGAGATTTTCAAGCCCGCCCTCGACACGCGATATTCTGAGATTGAGGTGGTCAGCCACGACCGCAACTCCATAATGAGCACGCCGGTCGACTCGTCTTCGTCGATATTGCTGCTGTCGTCAGACATCGACGTGGTGGGCATCGACGAGGCGCAGTTTTTCGACGACGGACTCGTGGCCGTATGCAACGAACTTGCCAACAAGGGCATACGCGTCATCGTGGCCGGACTCGACATGGACTTCAAGGGCGTGCCCTTCGGCCCCATACCCGCCCTGTGTGCCATTGCCGACGAAGTGACTAAGGTGCATGCCATCTGCGTAAGATGCGGCGCGCTGGCCTACGTCAGCCACCGTCTCGTGAACAACGAGAAGCGCGTGATGCTCGGCGAGCAGGCCGAATATGAACCGCTCTGCCGCGAATGTTACCGCAAGGCGCTTGAGGAAGACAAAAACAAGGACAAAACACATTGACACGATAAAATATGCTTGAAGAGAAAATCACTTTCGACAAATTCATACGCTGGATGCTCATAGCCCTGCTTGTCGGCGCCGTGCTGTTCATAACCAACTATCTGAGCAACGTGCTGCTGCCGTTCTTCGTGGCATGGCTGCTGGCCTATCTGCTCTATCCCATCGTAAAGTTTGTCCAGTACAAGATGCACGTGCCCACAAGGGCGCTGTCCATCATCGTCGCGCTGATTTTCGTCATTGCCGTCATCGGGGGTATATTCTATCTCATAGTTCCGCCTATGATTGAACAGTTCGACAAGCTGGGCGATGTGCTCTCGCGCTATCTGCACAAGACGACGCACATAAACAACTTTCCCAGCACCATAAGGCAATGGATTGAGGACAACCGCCACGAGATACACCAGTTCTTCAAGCAGAAAGACGTAACAGAGGCCATCAGGAGCGCCATGCCAAAGCTATTCAGCGTGCTCGGACAGACGGCCAACATCATCATAAGCGTGGTGGCATCGCTCATAACGCTCATGTACATGTTCTTCATCCTGCTCGACTATGAGGCGCTCACCACCAAATGGATAAAGATATTCCCGCAGAAGGTGCGTCCGTTCTGGCAGGAGCTGATGGGTGACGTGGAGCGCGAGCTCAACAACTACATACGCGGCCAGTCGCTCGTGTCGCTCTGCATGGGCATCATGTTCTGCATAGGCTTCACCATAATAGATTTTCCCATGGCCATAGGTCTCGGCATAATGATAGGCATAATGAACCTTGTGCCCTATCTGCACACCTTCGCGCTCATCCCTACGGTGTTCCTTGCCCTGCTCAAGGCTGCCGACACAGGCCAGAACTTCTGGATAATACTGGCAGGAGCCGTGGCCGTGTTCTGCATAGTGCAGATAATAAGCGACATGGTGGTAACACCAAAAATAATGGGCAAGGCCATGGGCCTCAACCCTGCCATACTGCTGCTGTCGCTCTCCGTATGGGGCACCCTGCTGGGCTTCATCGGCCTCATCATCGCCCTGCCCCTCACCACCATTCTCATAGCCTATTATCAGCGATACATCACCAAAGAAGGGCATGAAAAGGTGCAAAACGAAGAAAAACTAAAAAAAGTTGAAAAATAATTTGGTAGTTTAAGAAAAAAGCCGTACCTTTGCACTCGCTTTACAAAACGAATGGATAAGATGATCCGTTAGCTCAGCTGGTAGAGCACAACACTTTTAATGTTGGGGTCTTGGGTTCGAGCCCCAAACGGATCACTTATTAAGCCATTTAAAATCAGGCGGTTATCTTTAAACGGATGACTGCCTGTTTTGTTTTTACATATTGTTTTCCCGCCAAAGTTAAACCATGAGTTAAACCAAGAGTTAAACCAAAATGGAATGAGCGAAACAGTGAAAGCCGTATGCTACAAATGTAAAACTCTTGCGAATGGCGAAAAACCGTTGATGATACGTATATGCAAAGACGGCAGGAAAAAGTATGTAAGTCTTGGTATATCTATAAAGGAAGAACTGTGGGATTTCAGGAATAATGCACCCAAGCCACAATGCCCCAACCGTGAAAGGATATGTATCGTCATCAATGAGAAAATTTGCGAAATACAGAAGGCGGTGCTGGATAAGATGATAGCCGGAAAAGATTTTACTGCAACTACACTGCTTGAAACCGCAAAATCAAAACACAACAAGAAAAAGACTGTCGGTGAGTATTTCTTGTCATACATTACAAACTTGAATAAAGAAGGTAGGGTAAGATATGCAGGGATGTTTAAGGTTTCGTATTTTTCCTTCATCAAATTCAATGGACATCTTGACATGGCGTTTTCTGACATAGACGCGACATGGCTTAAGAAATATGAAACGTGGGCAAAGAAAAATGGTTTGTCTGTAAATACGATAAGTACACGTGTGAGACATTTAAGGGCAATATTCAATTTGGCCATAACCGAACAAGCCATTAAGAATGATTGCTATCCTTTTCGCGCTTATAAAGTATCAAAGCTGAACAAGCAAACAATTAAGAGGGCTATAAGCAAGGATGATGTATTAAGGATTATGCAATATCAAGGAAAGTCGGCAATGGAACGTTTAGCAGTTGATGTCTTCGCGTTTTCATACCTCACAGCCGGGATTAACTTTATAGACATTGCAAAGCTGAAACGTAACAACATAATTGAAGGGCACGTCGTGTATTACCGAAACAAAACAAAAAAGCTGATAAACATACCTCTCCAACCACAGGCAATGGCAATAATCAATAAATACAGAAACGTAAATTCTGAATACTTATTCCCGATATTGACTTCATACCACAAAACAGAAATACAAGTCGCGAACAGGTTACATAAAGTATTGGCTAAGCTCAACAAGCACTTAAAAGAAATAGGTCTGGTATTAAACCTTTCCATACCTCTCACGACCTATGTTGCAAGACATTCATACGCAACAGTACTGAAACGGGCCGGTGTCTCAACATCCATTATAAGTGAATCTTTAGGACACAGTTCTGAACGTATAACCCAAATCTATCTTGACAGTTTTAATAATGAACAAATAGACGAAGCAATGAGCCATCTGCTTTAATGTATTTTTATGATGCAGCATTCATGGGCGACAATAGCCTTAAACAAAGTCGGCATTAATAAGTACACAGTCCATGCAGCCCTCAACCATGTGGACGAATCGATGAGGGTGACAGACATTTACATAGAGCGCAACTTCGTTAACGAGAACAAGGCCAACGCAAAGGTCGTAAAATATGTGTTCAGGGGATAAAAAGCGATATTATTACAGTTTCAAATGTCCTATGCAAGACATGGCGTAACTGCCTGATATTCAGCAAATGTCCATTCTTCTTGTGTGGGACATTTAAGTGGACATTTAAGGTCTTGGCCAATTGCTTCAACGTCTAATGGTTGTTTGGTAAATGTCCTATATATGTTATTGCACACCTACAATTAGAATTGCGATAAATAACTGTTTCTTAATTGATAAAAATTCCTTTGTTTTTGGGTATATATTGTTTGCTAAATAAATAGCAGTAGACATTTTGTAATTTAAATAAGCGTATTTATTTACATGATTTTTTATTCAATAAGAGATTAATGTTCATGTAATATCTTTATAAGAAAAACAATAGTTGTCATGCAAACATAAGCCCTTTAGAAACATATAATCTTTTTACATACACTACTTGAAAAGAATGAACATATTCCATTGTTTTATAGAATACGCCAAAATGACATAAGGTCAAAAATGGCAGTGAAAAACGTCAAATTGTCAGGCTCTTAGATGCCTTATTATATTTTTTATTATATTTTTCATTGTTATTTTTTTTTGGGTATGAAGGTTGCTTTATTGTTAATAACAAATCCAAATTAACGACCATGAAAAAAGAAAATACATATACGGAAATGGGTACAAATATACGTGGATATAAAATCTATTATAAAGGTTGTAGCCCATTCAAAGATACAGTAAAAATTGGTATTGCCTCTATTTTAGTAGGTTGTGGAGGTTATTGTGCTTATCGGTCAATAAAAAACAATAAAGACAATAATGTGCCACTATATTTATTAGTCGCAGTTGGTGTGAGTATTTTTATTCAAGACTTTTTTAATAAGGACAGTAGAGAGCAAAATGTGGAGAATTTTGAAAGTAAAAATCCGTGTGTTGAGAATGAATCAGAAGAAAAACTCGAACAGCGGCAAAATGGAAGGACTGTAAGTCTATATTCAGATGCTGAGACATTAAACGAGATATGCTCAAAGCCGAGTGAAAGCATTGAGTCCTCACAATTATGCGGAGAAATATTGGGCAAGGGAGACTGTCTGACCTTATACAGCAACGCGAAAGAAGGAAAAAGCACTCTTGCCATGGGGATGTGTATAGATATTGCGAACGGCATGAAATCGAAGTTGTTCAAGAATGAGAATATCACGCATACGCAGCGTCCGACACGTGTAATATATTATGATTCAGAGTCCTCAATACGTGATTTACAGAACCGGTATAAAGAAAAAGAACTGGCAAGCCCAAAAGGACAGAGCAATTCCCAAGTTCCATCTTACCCCAACAATCTGTCTATTGTACGTGGGACATTTACCTCCGTTGACGCGCTTTTTGACGATATTGAACGCCGTGCAAGGGAACATAATTCTGACGTAGTGGTATGCATAGACAACCTGGCAAACATAATCCCGAATGACTCCAAACAGAATATAGACAGGATGTTCTTTCGGCAGAAAATGATAAAGTCCGAATTTGAGGCCAAAGGTTACAGCGCGACATTTATCATAGTGACTCATACTCCGAAAACGGCACCGGGCAAGAAGAACGAAAACATAAAGGGTTCGTCACAAATCCTGAACTTGTCAACAACGGTAGTGGAACTTTTGCCGACTGACCTTGGACGTGAATACAAACAGTTAAAAATACAGTTTTGCCGAAAGCCGAACTCCTTACAGGACAAATTCATAATTCTAAAGCGTGTGGAAATTCCTTATTTGCATTTTGAGTATTGTGACAGGAAAGACATAAAGGATGAATCGGATGCAGTGGATACATATATACCAAAAACATACTTTACCTCTAAAAGTCCCAAATGTCCCCATCAACAGAATACGCCTAAAAAGACTGCAAGACAAAGCCATATACAAGGTAAACTGACACAGGGCAAAAAACACCAGCCGAACTTAAGAGTCACTACGGATATCCAAAATGAGATAATAAAGTTGTATAACCAGGGAAAAGGTCCGAGTGCAATCGGACAAAAACTTGGCCTTAGCAGGAAGACAATAACAAGATGGATTAATAGGTTAAAAGAAGAGGGACGTATCAGTGCCTGAAAAAATAAATTGCCACCCTCTATTGGGTGGCTTTTTCGTGTCCTTTTTGTGGGTGTAGACTTGTTTCTCATGGGGTGTAAACTGTCATTCAGAGGGAGTGTAAATATGGTGTAAAGTGTCAATGTTATCTGTCTTTACTTCCCGACTTAATACATTGTTACACAGTATTTTACCTCCATTGAACAACATCTAAATTATATAAATTAGCAATTTACACCCCTAATTTTGCAATATACGGCATATTGTACGGTGAAAGGCGGTCAAACGGAGGGTAATTTGCGGTCTTTTACAATGCGGTTTACGGTCTTTTACAACACGGTTAAATTACGGCAGTATCAAGTAACCTTCCTTCCTATTGCCTGTACTGTCTTTTACCATGCGCTCTTGTATGTTCATGTACACTTCAAGCTCGTTTGCCTTTGCCTTCTTTCCCACAAGACCAAGACCGTCATAGATTTGTTGTAGTATATTCTTCACCTCGGGCTTAGTGTAAAAGTTTCCGACCGTGAACGTTTCCCTGCACTTCTGTATTATCGGCTCATGATTGCAGTAATAGTCATATTCCTGTTCAACTTTCTGTACGTCGAAATTAAGTCGGGCAAGTTCATCGTAGCCCAATTTGTCATACCAATCGTGATAATGTATGTCGATGAACGGGTTTTGCAGGATGATTGCGTAATGGCTGGAACACGTGTTACGGAAGTCGGAATATATCTTTAGCCTATCCTTATCGCTTGCAGAGTAGTATTGTTGTTCAAAGTTCTTTACTTCATTCGGCTTTACGTTCTTCGCTATGGCCGACTGTATGTTTGCCATCAGCTGGCATGAATTGTTGTAATAGTGGCTGCGCTGGTGCCATTTGTTCCACATCGCCATCTGTACGAGAGTGTTTATCCCGAGTGTCTGCCTTCCGTTTACCTGCAACACGTCGACATAATCGTCAATGAACTTCTTGTCGTCTGCCCTGTCACGGACTAATTTTATCAGTCTTTCCTTCATCGAGTCAGGAGCGTTGTTGAAGCCGTTGATGAATTGTTCTGTTTCAAGTTCCATCGCCTTTTGTTGCAACCTGAATTCTTGTTCCGAAAGGCAGTTCGGTTTTGTCTTGTAATATATGACCGCATCGTGTCGGAAAGGGTTTATGTCGAGCCTCTGCCTACCGAGTATCTGGGGTATGTCGAGTATTATGTCCAAGGTTTGCCATTCTTTTCCGGCGTTGATGAATACGAAGGTCATGGCGTTTGTTGAATAAAAGTCGACTCCCTCGAACGATGCCTTGGTGCAGAACGTGAATGTCTTGTTCCGTGGATTGTCCCTGTCCGTACATAGTCCACCTGTCTTGAAGCCCTTTGGCAGTCCTGATACTTTCCCTTCGGAGCACAATATCGTAACCTCGTCGGGCTTAAGGTTGTTCTTCACGATTATGTTTATTATTGACCTTACTTCATTGAGGAATATGCAGGCCTCCGTTGAATAAACCACCTGTCCGTCTACCACTTTCCTTTCAAAATACCCGTTAGTCTTAAAGTCACGGATTATATTACTACAGACTTTCTCCGCGCTCTCGTCCTTCTTCATCTGTATCTCTATGACATTTGGTTCTTCAAGTACGTCAGGGTCCCATTCGAGCTTTATGTACGGAAGCCCTTTGAACTGAGGAACAAAGTCAAGATACATGTCGGGGATTGGTGTCGCTGAGAGGTAGCAGATGTTTTTCGCCTCACAGTCAAGCCTAATGAGGAAATTCATGTCTGTCGTACCCTTGAAAGTGGCGTCACCCATGAGGCACTGGAACTCGTCAACCACGAAAAGGAATTTATTGATAGCAGCATTCTTTTTCAGCACGTCAATCACCTTGTCGCATGAATCAAGTGTTACGAGTACCTTTGCGTATTTCTTATTTGTGAACGGTGTACTTCCGCAAAAGCTTATGTAATTGTTCAACTCCGACATCAGTCTCTTTATGTCATCTGCTCTTTTTCCGTTGTTCGTATATGGAGAATGGAATAGGAATGTGTCGGGATGTTGTTCGTGTTTGTCCTTCAGTGCCTGCAAGCGTGGGGATATTATTACTACGTCGATACTTGAATTTAAGAATAGCGATGTTCCTCCACAGCCTGTAACGGTCTTGTTGAGTATGAACTTGTTGAAATGTCCCAGGTAAGTAAGAAGGTCTGGGTCTTCACTCATGTACCTGCAACCTTTGGGCATATCATATTTTTCCATTTTTCTATCTTTTAAATTGTTATTGTTGTACGTTCCACCAATATTTACAAGGTTAACGGAACGCATTGTATAGTTACTTTTATTATTCATTTGCTCATGCGGCGCAAGCCTACTTCAAACGAAAGAAAAGAATATTGTGGCTTAAAATTCCATCCATAAAAAAGCTGCACATTTGTTATATCAAAGTTAACAGGATGCAACTGTTTTACCTTTGGATTTCATTGTATTTAAGTATCAACCTGTATTTCATTAAAAAAAGCTGCACATAAGCTACTTCATGGTTAACAGTATGCAACCTTTTTTCTTTCAATATCCTGCATATATAAGTATCACCCCTAATTTATGGAAAAAATCCTGCATTTCTTTTTCTTTCGTAAGATGTAGGCCAACGCCGCATGAGTTGGTTATCCTATTGTTTTTTACCATTACATGACATACCTGCCTTCGGTTTACTTTGAACTTCATCTTCTGCAATGTTTTTGTAATGTTATTTGTAAAACGTAAAATCAACAGTACCGAAGTTGTCTTTCTCTGTTTTATAGGCATTAGTTACATGACCTGATATTTCATCTTCTGTCATGGTATCACTTTCCCAGCCACCAATGAAATACTCCAAAGCCAAATCCTCTTCAACTCCCCACTTACAGAATAAACAGGCCAATTTGAAGATACTGCAAGCCCTGTGTCCTTCCTGCCAGTATTCAGGATGGTTCTTTTTACAATTAGAGTTCATTATGCTTATTATGCTCCTGTCAGATATTTTCTTTCCTGTTTGAGCATAATGATTCTGAGGTTGTGCTTGCCTTACTTGCTGTACTTGGATTATCGGTTTTATTGTAGGTACGTAATGGTAAGGCACGGGATTAGGATTCACCCATATGTTCGTGTCGTAGCTAAAGTAGTTTCTTCTTGCCAGGTCTCTACAACTCGTGTCAGGGTTTACAATGTTGAACCTATCCAATAACTGGTTGTACAAGTCTCCATGCATTGCCGGGTCTGTGTTGTCGTGAAGAACCAAAGCCTTCAGTCCCCTGCCGCTCGGTGTAACGAAGACGGAATATACGCAGGGAGTTATTACCAGCCTTTTCCGTAAATGTTCCATCTCGTCATAGCTGTGAATATCATCAAAGTCCATAGCAGTGATGTTTGAATAACAGGTAAGTCCTTTGTTGTTAACCTCCAAGAACATACCGTTATACGCTACGGCAGGTAACAGTCTTGCTTTCCATTGCTGCTGCTCGGCATGTGTATTCAAACTCCAGGTGAACTCCACTGCCTGTCTTAAAGTGTAATCTCCGTACTGGTTGTCATGCAAGGTAAAATTTCCCTTCCGCATGATGTCAATTACTTGTTCCACAGGCACATAAGCCATGTTTGACTTCGTGAAATGAATCCTCTGTATTACAGTAACAGAGACTCTAAAAATAAAACTTTCTTGTTTTGATTTCATGATTTTATTTTTTTACTTGTTCTATGATAATTTTGTTATTTATCACACAGGTAAGAATTTGAGGGCTTTTGGATTCCCCTTTTTGTCATTTTGCGCAATAAAACGACATTGTTATCATAAAATAGCCTGTAATTTTTCAAGAAAGGAGAAAATAAAAACCGCCAAGAGGGTAACTCCTGACGGCACGTTGTTCTTTTTACTACGTTTTTACATTTTGTCAATATACCAGCCTTAACTTTACATACTCGGGGGTTATCTCCAGTTTGATGTCCTTCATGCGGCTTGCACCCAACTTCCTTGCAGACTTCTTGTAGCTTTCAATAAAATCATCCATGCCGATGAATGTGTTGAAATAACTTCCGAACGGAGCACTTGGATATGGCTCCGGCATTCTGAAACCATTTAACCCTGTGCCTGTTATGGTATCGGCATCGGCGGAGTTTATTTTACCCTCCTCAACCAAGTTCTGCAAGGATGTGCGATTGAATGTAAACTCGAATTCATTGTCAGACGGATTGCAAGCGGAGAAAACCACCCTGCGATCACCTTCCTCTTCAGTAACACTGTCAAAAACATTCTGGATTTCCTGTTGAACACTCATGATTGTAGAAGGTTCAATCTCACGAACCTTACCTACTAATAATATCTTTTTCATAATATTTTAATTGTTTTTGTGATTTGATTATCAATGTTATATCGTAGCTTCTTTTCAAATATTCTGTAAGCCCTTTGTAAGCATCACTACGACTTTCTCACGCGGACATATTCCAAGTATTTCCTGCAAGGTCGTTTCAATGCAGAGTCCGGTTTTCAAGCCAACCGTAAATACATCGCCAATAGAAAGTGGACTTATATTAAACGGCTCCTCCATATTCACAAGTCAGTTTTATCTTCATATTCATCATTGACAGTATGTTCCTCCTCATAAAAATACTCTTCTTCATAATAGGATCCTCTGTGTCTGAGTCCACTTCTTCGTCGTCATCCTTCATATCGTCAATCACCACCCAGTCGTCCTTGTGCCTCATTAAAAAGAACTCATAAAGCGACCATACGTCATCCTCGGTGAAAGATTCCGAGTCACAGTCCGACGATTCGTTTTCAATGGCAATGAGGTCCTCCCTTATCCTGTCCAGCAACTCCGACTTGTACTTTACTTCTCTTATGTCACCATTGCTCATTATGACTCTTGCTTTATTATCGTTCTGTCTTTTTATTTTCATCATATTATTCTTGGATTTTTATTTCTTATCTGTTTGTAATTCATTGTTATTTGTCATTTTGCATATCCGTAGTTAATGGGTTTGGCACCCAATTGAACCACTATTCTTGCCTTCATGATTAAAGAAATCAAGCCTTGTTATTCTGTTCCCGTTTTCATGGTCGATAAATTCCTTTTCCACCAATAAACCGTCTTCGGAGATTTTAATCGACGTGGCAAAGTGTTTACAGGTTCTTACGCCGTTCCTAACCTTTTCATTTTTCATGAGTATCTCCTTTCTGCTTTTTTGAGTTGATAATCAAGTCTATCCCGAACTCGTCCTTAAGGAACTTTACTAATGTGTTATAAGCATCAGTCCTTTTCCTGTCCCTTGGTATTACAGTAAGAAGCTCGGACAAGTCAACCTTAATGCAGAGTCCGCTTTCAAGTTTTCTGCCGATGTAAGTTTCAAGTGCTTCTATATCCCTCTTGAATTTGTCCGGCACTATCACCGTGTTTACTTTGTTTGTGATTACATCTGGAGAAACACAATCCAAACGGTCTTCAGGGTACTCTACTTCACCTGTCAACTTACTCAATAAATTTCTAATGATCATGATTTATCGTTATTAACGATCGTCTTCATTCATTAGTTAGGATTTGGAGGTTTGGCAGGCGCGTTTTATCGCTTTGGATGACTTTCTGCAATGAAAAATAATGATACTAAGCGTGGACGTTTTTAGAAAGTAGTCTGAAAAAATAAAAAACGCACCAAGAAATTAATCTCAGTGCGTTATCCGTCAATATTATCGCTTTTTATAGTCTTGTTTGAACTCCTCAATGAAACTTTTTATGTTTTCATTTTCTACCGAAATCTCATGAAGTTGATACCTTCCTGGTACAGGGACAACAAAATAATCGCCATAACGTCCACATTCAATTGTAGTATCTATTACTCATTGATTATCAATATCCTGTTGCTAAAAAGGTAGAAAAGTGGATTTATTGGTTCTGCCTACATTCTGAAAGAGCGATATTTAACGTATTTAACTTTTGTTTATATGAAAATTACGTTTGTATGCTCCAAATCCGTTTGTCTTGATGTTCTGTTTTAATGCTGTGGGATAAGGAAAGGTTGCTCTTAGAAAAGGCGTTTTAAGGGGGCGGTGAGAAATTTGACGAAACATTTTGTGCTTTGAGACGAAAACAGTATCTTTGCACCATTAGAACCTGCCAAGCCTCTTAACAATGCTCAAATCGGCGGGTCGTTTTTTATTATAGGTACATGAAAACAAGTTTCCCCAAGCCATACTCTACTCCAAAACAGATTGTTCAGATACTCAAAAGCCGCGGAATGCACTTCAGTGATGAGGGCAAAGCGGAAAGCTATCTGATGAACATCGGCTATCACAGGCTGTCAGCTTATATCTTTCCATTCTACAAAATTCCTAAAAGCGACTTGGTCTTGAAGGACGGTACGACCTTTGAACAGGTGATGACGCTTTACCGTTTCGACAAGAAGTTGCGCATCGTACTTTTCAACGAAATAGAAAAGATAGAAGTGGCTATCCGCAGTGTATTGGCCAATGTGGGTTGTCAAGAGCTTAGCGATAAGTATTGGATAACAAAGGCGGAATATTTTGCCAACGCAGAAAAGTTCAGGCAAACGCTGGCAGTCATAGAAAAGGAACTGGCAGCAAGCAAGGAAGAATACATTGAGAGTTTCAGACAAAACTACATTGAGGACTATCCTCCAGCTTGGATGATAACGGAAGTATTGTCTTTCGGTAACTTGAACTACATTTACTCAAACATTGCGAGCAATAGACTGAGAAAACTTATTGCCGACTATTTCGGATTGAAGCCGCAGGTATTCACTTCTTGGCTGACTGTGCTTGCCAATCTGCGCAATATGTGTTGCCATCATGCCAGGGTGTGGAACAGGGATTTCATGCTGAATCCGGCAGAGCCCAAAAAGGCCAAAAACGCCTGGGTTGACACTTCAAAAGTGGATAAGAAAAGGATTTACTACCGCTTGTGTATAATCCGTTATTTCCTATTCTTGGTATCTCCCAACAATAATTTCAACGAAAAACTTTTGAGCTTGTTGGCTGATTTTCCCTCTGTAGATATAGCCGCAATGGGATTTAACAAGGAATGGCAAAAAGAAAAATTATGGAAATAACCTGTTAAGGATTCAAAGTTTAGATGGATTGTATTTATTATCATCTCCTCAATTACGCATCAAACTCATGACAACAACAGACTTATTAAAGGATTTATCTAACATTACAAATAAAGACAACCCGGATAAAATTAGAAAATTAATTTTATCAACAAGAGCAAAAATAATTATTCCTAAATTGGTTTTAGGTAGAGGCTGCTATATTTATAGAGCTACACCTATTACTAATATTTCCGATATAAATGATAGCAAAAGATTAAGTTATAAACCTGCATCTCTAAATAAGACTTATCAAAGAGCAAGTACACCATTTAATACTATGTTTTATGGGATTGTTTGTAATACCTATAAAAATGCCGTTGTGGGATGTTTAGGTGAAACTTGCGATTGCTTACGCAATATTGATTCTCCTAATAGACATTACAAAGTAGTTGTAAGCGAATGGATATTAAAAAAGGATGTCGCTTTAGTTCAAATGATAAGCGTTAAAGGGGATAATAAATCAGAAGTATTTAATAATCAGAAAGAAATTATCAAAGTAATAAGAGAAAATAATGCTCAAAATGAGCAGGAGAATATAGAATTTCTTGAATTTATGAGCAATGAGTTTAAGAAAAAATGCCAGCAAGAATCAGACTATTGGATTTCAGCAATCTATACTGAATTTCTTACTCAACTTATGGGTTATGATGGCATTGTTTATGAAAGTGTACAAGCTATTGACCCTGTTTTAAGTGAAGTAAAATGTGTTGCCCTTACACCTAATTTTACAGACAATAATTTATCTTTTAAGCAAGGCATTGTCTATGAGTTTGATTTTAACGGAATAAATGAAGCAATTGTACCCCAAGAAACAGGTAGAATAAATTTTTAAGTGTTGGCCTTTTGTACTTTAAATTAAAAATTGACTATACAAATTTCACATCAGGTATTGTCTTTTCCGCAGCGAAGTGATGATAAGTTGCCTCTGTACATTTTCTGTGGAACTTTGGTCTTTTATAAGATAAGATTATTCTGCCACACAAACTATATTTATTACATAGACATTATATATTCAATATTATTGATTATATTTGCACTCTAAAATTGAGCAATTTATGAAGTTGAATAAAATAAAATCTATTTTAGAAGAGAGAGGTATATCTCAGACATGGTTAGCTAAACGATTAGGCAAAAGCTATGGAATGGTAAATGCGTATGCATGCAATCGAATTCAGCCCAGTTTAGATGTTCTATCACAAATCGCTGATATTCTACAAGTTGATGTTAAGGATTTGATAACTAATAAGGACGAAAGGTAATATCATAAATGGGACAAAAACTTCATGAGCGGTTAGACGTATGGAAGAAACTTTTACTTGATTTTGGTAAAAGGAATCGTCTTATCAATTTTAAGGAAAACAAACGCTCAAATGTACGCATTATCTCCCCCTCATGCGACTCATTGTTTTCATTAATAGCTATTCAAGAGAAAGTGATAGAGTTTCCGTATGCCATCGAACATGTGGTAGATTCATACGCTGAGGAAGATGAAAATCTTTATGAGATAATATCAGAGGGAGATGTGGAAACCTCAAAACGTCCTAAAGACCTTCAAAGGACTTTGAAGCATCTGCGCTATAAAGCTAATACATCCATAGAAGAGCAAGGCATCAACATCTTATATTTAGCTTTCGGCTTGCTAAAATGGAAAGAACGCGAAGATTCTTCTCAAATACTATGCTCTCCTCTAATCCTCGTGCCTGTTAAATTGACAGTTGAATCTCTAACATCTCCATACAAGTTGTCATTATATGAAGACGACATCGTTGTTAATCCAACATTATCTTACAAATTAGATAATGATTTCGGAATAACATTGCCAGACTTTGATGCGTCACAAGATGAAGTCGAAACCTACTTCAATAAAGTGGAGAATGTTGTACGAAATCAAGGATGGACAGTTGAAAGATGTATAAATCTGACCACTCTTTCTTTCTTAAAAATCAACATGTATAAGGATTTGGAAAGAAATGAGGATAAACTGAGTTCAAACACTATAATATCGGCTTTAGTAGGTGAACAATCACCTATGCAAATATCTGAAGAACTGAATAATTTTGACCATGACAAGAATGAACGTCCTATTGATACATTCCAGGTTGTAGACGCTGATTCAAGCCAACAAGACGCAATATTATTGTCTAAAAAGGGCATTAGCTTTGTTTTGCAAGGGCCTCCGGGGACAGGAAAGAGTCAAACCATTACTAATATCATCGCAGAAGCAATTGCGGATGGTAAGAAAGTGTTGTTTGTGTCAGAAAAGGTTGCAGCACTTCAGGTCGTATATAATCGTTTGGCAAAAGTCGGTTTGGCTGACTTTTGCTTTGCTCTGCATAGCCATAAGGCTAATAAAAAAGAAATATTACACGAACTTGCAAATTCAATCTCTTTAGACCGGAAAAAAGTTCGCGAAGAAGCTCTTCATGAATTAATTGTATTGGAGAAAAAACGTCAGGAATTGAATGATTACCAACAACAATTGCATACGCCTTGTTCAAGACTAAATATTTCAATTTTTGATGTTAATGGCAAATTGGCAAAATTGGAGGGAACTCCAAACTACATTTTCGATATTAAAGATGTTGATGATACATCTGTTGAGCAGTTGGAAGAAAGAATATACCTTTTGAAACAACTATCTATAACAATTGGGAAAAAGACCGAAGATTATTCTCAAAATGTTTGGCGGGATTCAAATGTAAAGTATGTCACAAATGAATTAAGGCACGATATCGATGCAAATATTACCGCTTGTTTACCTATCATATCAGAAATAAGTGACGGCTTCAAAAGCTGTTGTGAAAAGTTGGATTTGGCAATTCCAGCTTCTATTGAAGGGTATAATTTATTGAAAGAGTTATTGAAGTTGACTGATAAAGCTTATATCATACCTCTAAAATGGATATATTCAGATGAGTTTGATTTATTATTTACTGATATTGAGCAATTTAGCCGATTGACAGACAATATAAACGAGCTCCAGAAAAACATATATGCTGTTTATTGTGATGACATAGATAATTGTAATGCCTGTTTAATCCATAGTACTTTGTTGCATCAGATGGGGTTGCTGAAAAGTGTCCTTAAAGAAACAAATGCTAATGATATAGCAAAAGGCATTACCCGCATGAAAGAAACGGTATTGTCCTATAAAAATACTTTGCTAAATTTATATGGTGAAGTTGGGAAAATGGCTAAACTATTAGGATTAAAAGAACTTCCTACATCTTTGGCGCAATACAAAAAATATGTGTCAATTTTTGATACGTTATTGTCTCTTTCCCATTATACACCTACGCAAAACCTTCTTAATAAAAAAGAAGTTCTAAGAATACAAAAAACGATTGCTGATTGCAAATCGCAGCATGAGAAGTGCAAAAAGATTCAAAAGGAAGTATTGGCTATTTGTGATAAGGATATTTTATCACAAGATTTATATCCAATGCTACAACGCTTTAGGGGTGAATATGATACATTCTTTAGATTTGTAAATAGGAACTACAAGTCTGACATGCGGACATTGAAGAAATATTTGACTGATTCTTCAAAGTTATCATATCAGAAAGCGTTATCTCTACTTACTTTATTGAAAGACGCATCTGATAGTAGTAAAGAAATAGAAATACATCAAGAACAATACATAGCCGACTATGGAATATATTATAATGGAATAGAAACAGACTGGGAGCTATTAGAACAGGTTGTTGGTACTTTTGAAACAATGCTGTCTATGATTAGCATCATTACACCGACAATGCAGCAGATGTTGGTTGAAAATGTTGTCCCCATATCTGAATTAAAGGCTTTTAAAGAAGAAAATACCCAAATACTTATTGATGACGTTTATTCAAATATAAATTCATTACTTATAACTGGTTTCGATGAAGAAACCCGAATTGGCACAATTAATCAAGAATTGGATGAGCTGATAAGCGATTTGTCTCATTTCGAGAAGACATATTCAGACATTTGTAGCAAACGTAAATGTGATGGTGATTTTACAACAATTCTTTCTGAACTTCAAATTCTGTCTGAAATTCAATCTGGCAAGAAAGAATTAGAGAGAAAGGAAGTATATCTCTCAAAACATTATGAGAAATATTATAACGGCCTAAAAACGGACTGGAATAAATTAAAAGACGCGCTCTCTTATGCCAAAGATTTGAGGATATATGTAGAAATGTATAATCTTCCTCGAAGTTACGTCACCAAGATATGCACAGAGAAGTATTTTATAGAATTCGAAAAACAATCTCTGAAAAAATTTATAGAGTTGGATGTAGATTTAGCAAATCCATTAAGCTGGTATTTCTCTCTGTTTGAAGATTCTTCATCGTTTTACAAGTGTGATTTTTCAGAGCTAAAAAGCAGAATGGAATTATGCAGAGATAATAAATACCTTCTTGAAGAATGGGTGGATTATCGTTCTGTAAGGGAAAAATGCGTGAGTGCAGGATTGGGCTCATATTTGCTTGAAATTGAAGGAAAGAACATATTTTCAGATGAAATTGTAGATGCATATCGAAAAAGATTCTACAATCTATGGCTTGATAAGATGCTTCCTCTTTTTCCAGCAGTTTTGAATTTTAGGAAAAATGTACACATACAAACTATTGAGGGATTTTGTGCTTTGGATAAGGAGCAGTTTAAAATTGCACAAGCCAGAGTAAGGGAACGTGCCCTATCAAGAATGCCTGACTTTAATGCCATAACAACTACAAGAGATGAAATTGGTATTTTGAAACGGGAGTTGAGCAAACAAAGAAGATTGATGCCTTTACGGAAATTGTTTATGTCCATACCTAATTTAATAACGTCATTAAGGCCATGCTTTATGATGTCTCCATTATCTGTAAGCGTATTCTTGGAGGCAAATAGCTACGAATTTGATATGGTGATTTTCGATGAGGCATCACAAGTTCACACCGAAGATGCAATTGGTGCCATTATGCGCGGGAAACAAGCAATAATCGTTGGCGATACAAAGCAATTGCCACCCACGAACTTTTTTGCAGCATCATTAAATGATGATGATTATGATATTGATGCTAAAGAAAAGGACATTTATTCAGGTGCTTATGAATCTATTCTCGATGAAGCTGTCGCCGTTTTGCCAGAAAGAGGGTTGCGTTGGCATTATAGGAGTAGACATGAACATTTAATAGCATTCTCAAATATCAAAATATATAACGGCTCTTTGATTACATTCCCGTCCTCTATTGAAACTGCACCAGATTTTGGCGTTGAATATATTTATGTAGCCGATGGCGTTTATGATAGAAGCGGAAAACGTAATAACCCTATAGAAGCTAACAAGGTGGCCAATCTTGTATTTGAGCATATTCGCAAATATCCAGACAGGTCGCTCGGTGTTGTCACTTTCAGTGAAGCTCAACAAAATGCAGTAGATGCAGCTATTCGTCAAAAACGCATCCAAAATAGTTCTTATGAATTCTTCTTTTCAGAAGATAAAGATGAACCATTTTTTATAAAGAATCTTGAGAACGTACAAGGGGATGAACGCGACACTATTATTTTCAGCATCGGATACGCACGTGATAACAAGGGTATTATGTATATGAATTTTGGTCCTTTGAGCCGTGATGGTGGATATAGAAGATTAAATGTCGCCATTACACGTGCAAAGTACAATATTAAACTTGTTGGGTCTATTGTGCCGACAGATATAGATACAGACAGGACATCATCCGAAGGCGTGAAAATGTTGCGCTCTTACATCGAATTTACACAACATGGAATCTCTGCACTTGAAAATGAAGTGACATTCGATGACAAATTAAATTTCGACTCTCCTTTTGAAGAATCAGTCTATGACTTTTTAGTATCTAAAGGATATGATGTTGTAACCCAAGTTGGATGCTCTGGGTTTAGGATTGATATGGCCGTAAAAAGTCCTGTGAAAAGTGGAAAATTCATATTAGGAATTGAATGCGATGGCGCAACATATCATAGCTCAAGAACTGCACGTGAAAGGGATAGATTACGTCAAGAGATTCTTGAAAGTATGGGGTGGAAAATTTATAGAATTTGGTCAACTGATTGGATTAAAGATTTTAAATCTGAAAAAGATAGACTACTTGCAGCGATTGAAGATTCGTTTAAAAGCAGTCAAAATGGGAGCATTGATACAAATGAACATCAACAAAAAATAGCCAATGATATTATTATAGAAGAAAAGATTGAAACTCCGAAAAATACGAATAGATTTGGTTTTGAGGAGTACCATCTGTGCAACTCTGATGAATATATATATATGACACCTTCAAATGCTTTGAAAAAAATTATTGAAATTGAACAGCCAATACATTTTGAAGAGCTTTGTAGAAAGATGGCTCCACTATATGGCCGTCAAAAAGCAACATCTGTTGTGCGGAATGAAATCAGAACGTTGCTTACGACAAACCTAAGAAGCTATATTGAAAACAAGGGTTCTTTTATCAGCCTTAAAGATTTTAAGGAGTTAAAAGTTAGAGTTCCACAAGAGGGAAGCGAGTTCTTAAGACCGATAAATTACATTTGTGATGACGAACTGCTATTAGCCATGACAACAATTGTTCAAAATAGCTTTGGCATTACACCAGAAGATTTGTTTATCGTAACAGCACGAGAGTTTGGCTATAAACGCACTGGAGAAAATATTATGTCAACCTTGCGCCGGATATATAAAGCTGCGTTAACATCGAAAAAATTAAAAGAAATAGAAGGTAAAGTTTCCATTGGATAAGTCATTTGCGTATTTTAGGAATGGGATTCACCAAACTCTTGCAATGTTAAAGTTAAAGTCTTTCGGCTGTAGGCAGGATGCTTATGGCCGAAAAACTTATTATGCAATAGCTTACAAATGAGACTCCGTGCCTATTTGGCGGACTGCGCGGCTACGGATAACCTGATAATAGATGCTGCCGTCCGTGGCGGATGGGCGGAATTTCACTTTGATGGATGTCATTCACTTTGAGTTTATTGTTTGGAATTGGTTTCATTATTTCTCACTTTCTCCACCTGTCTGCGGAACACGGCCAGCGTGGAATCGGCACCGACTTGCTCCGTCAGTTCCTCGTAAGCACCGACGGTTACGGCCAATGACGGATGCAGTTCTCGGACGATGCTTATGGCCACCCGGTGCTTGTCCATCGCAATTCTCAACCGTATGTTTTCCTCCCGGTATCGGTGCCATTGCATCCAACTGATGACAAACAGCGTGACGAATACAAGTATGGCTCCTATGCCAGTCCATGCGTAAGGATTCTTGTACCAGCCGTCGGGGATTTTGTGCCACAGCGATTTTATCCGCTTGGATATGGTCTTGCACTTTGGAAAACGCGGAAGCTCACTTGCCTGCCGTCGGTATTGCTGCCTGCTTTCATCTATATGTTCTGCCAGCATCTTGCGGATGTCCAGCAGGATGTCGTACTTTGTAGGTATGCCATGTTTGCGCATGATTAGCCTTGACAGCCCTGAAGACAGGGACGAGAAGGTGTGGGCGAGAATCATGAAGGAGTGGGACGCGTGCCAAGGCCGTGCCGTGTTCCAAAAGGCAAAGGAGAAGTTTTCGGGCATAACCGATATGTCGGACGCATATAATATTGTTGACGTGTCAATCAGCAAGACCGCCCTTACGCTGCTGATAGAACATGAAGGCATGACGCATGAATATCGTTTGCCCATCGACGAGTATGACTTCCTTGCCGAAATAAACCCGTCGCAGAATGTAATCATCGCACGTTATGAGTCTGACGGTTTGCTGTATGTCTGTTGGCCTGAGCTTGGTTACAGAATAAAACTTGACGAGTTTACCGTTGGATAATCCTGTTGTGCATATCTTCTTTATTACATTTATAATTCACGCTCTTTTATATCAGTAACTTCTTGATTTTCAAATATTTATCGCTTAGTTTATAAAAGGCCATGTTTTAGCTTGCAATTGAGCACCTTTCAACGTCCAATATGCCGTATTTTATGATGTGGTTTACCGTCTTTCAGAAACCGTGTAAAAAATGCCTGATAAAATAACATTCAAAGCCTTAATAATGAGGGATTATGATACGACAATATCACCCTTATCCGACAGTCAAGAAAACAACTGGTTCGGATTATCGTTCGGCTTGTAGGAATAGAAAATAAAACAAATCTATGGGCCAAACAACAATCAGGCAAGAGGCACCACTATGAAGAATCTGTGGAAAAGGCGGTGGCAAGAAAAGACCGTCAGTTTAAGGCCTTGGTGACGAAGCGTATGACCTGCTTTTACCTCATGTGTAGATTTTTGGAAGTGCGTGGAACCTAAAGCGGAGGTCGGGACATTCGGTGAAGAACATGGTGTTTCGGCCTTTTTTGTTTTTCTTCTCACCTTATCTACAATTACTTTCAGTTCTCACCCTCTCACTCTCTCACCTTCATTTCACCTTTTCACTTTTTCACCCTTTCACTTTTTGATTTTTCCGTCTGAGAAACCCTGAAAGCCTTAATTGTGTATTAGGAAAACAACATTATTAACAATCATTTTAAACAACAGACAATTATGGAAATCAGGAACATTTTAAGGACAGGTTACAAAGTTTTAGTAGTAACCGTGACTTTAATCGAGGCCATTGACTTGGGCAAAAGTCTCATTGGCAAGTACAGGAACAAGAAAACTACCGCTTCATTGGATACGGTAGCTGGAACAAACAGCGTTGAGAGTGCTTAAGGAAAAAGACCTCGACGTTCTGATTAATTTCCTTGAAGGGCTTGCTACGCTTTTGAAGGGGATAAAGAAATTACAGGGGGTAATCGTGAAACTATTGGAATCGCGGGAGCCTCCTTAGTTTTTCATCGTTTAAAATCTTTGGAACATGGAAAAGACAAAGAAGAACAAGACATCATGCAGTATAGTTTCAATCAATGAACAAGCTGCAAATCGACTGGATAATAAGGCAATAACAATCAAAATGCCCCAACGTCCAGCTCTTTATTTCTTCAACATCGGGTAAACAACAATCAAAACACAAACAAAATGAGAACAAAAGACAATCAGGTACAGACGATAACCATGCCATTCGAGGGTGAGGTTATAACAAATGACGATGGAGCAAAAGGTAAAAGGCATCCTAACTTCATCGAGAGTAATACACAAGAAATATCGCTTGAAGAACTTACGGAGAGGAACATCATACCAACTTTCAGCGACAACAGCCTTACAATATCTCACCAGAACTTCATCGGGGCGGTTACAAAGGTGGCAAGCAATGTGTTCGGTGAGCTTACACCAGTTGAGTTAAGGGTTTCCCATCCAATTATTGGCCGTGTTCCATCAGCCCAACACAAGAAAGCATACGAACTTACGGAAAAAGAGAAAACCGTATTTTACCAACGAATGGCTTTCTGCTGTCACGTACTTAACCTTACAAGAACCATCAACGGACAAACTGTACATCTTTGTGTAGGTGGAGTCAGGGCGTACAACGAGGACAAATTATACAGCAGGAAATCGGCGATGAAGTTCAAGGTGTTCGTAGGCTGGCAGGTCCGTGTATGCTCAAACCTGATGTTGACCTGTGACGGATATTCAGGAACGATAGAATGCTTGACCGAGGCGGATATCATGCAAAAGACGTTCGAGCTGTTTAACGGTTTTGAGCCGAGGATGGAGGATACATTGCAAGTCCTTCAAGACCTCAAATCGACAAGCATATCCGAGGAAATTTTCTGCCAGATAATCGGGCGAATGAGGCTTTACCAGGTATTGCCAGTCAGTGAACAAAAGAAACTACCGCAGCTTACAATTGGTGATTCGGCAGTCAATGCAATGGTAAAAAACTATATCTCAAACCCTGACTTCGGAATAACAAGCGGAGACGACTTTACTTGCTGGAACCTGATGCAGTTGGGAAACGAGGCGGTGAAACAAAGCTATATTGACAAATGGCTTGAGAGGAACCAGAACTGCACCGACTTTGCGATAGGTATACAGAAGGCGATAAACGGGGATGATACAGAGGGCTATTCCTGGTTCATTAGCTAAGGAACGGCTAAACAAAATCAATTACAAGGAGAGATACACAATAAAATAAAAACAAGTGTGTCCCTCCTTTTTTGTTTGGTTCGACTTAATTCAACAACAAAACATTATTATTCACAACTTTAAAACAAAACGATTATGACCAAAACAAGATTTGAAAGACCAGTATTACCGAAGGACGCGAGGGAAGAAGATAGAAGGAAAGCAATGTTCGACGCCCTTTATTCACTAGACCTATCCGACAAACTTGAAAGACGGGAGAACGACAAGTTAAGCTACCTAAGTTGGGCAAACGCTTGGGCAGAATTCAAAAGGGCATATCCAAACGCCGAATACAGGATAATAAAAGACCCGACGACAAACCTGCCATATTTCAACGACCCTGCTATTGGAATAATGGTTTATACAGAGGTTACGGCAGATGGACAGACTTACGAAATGTGGCTGCCTGTAATGGATGCAAAGAACAAGGCGATGAAGGAACAGCCATACACCTACCAAGTTTACGACAGCTACAAGAAAACCTACGTTGAAAAGACAGTACAGGCAGCAACCATGTTCGATGTCAACAAGGCTATAATGAGGTGCTTAGTTAAAAACTTGGCCATGTTCGGTTTGGGACTTTATGTCTATGCCGGGGAAGATTTGTCAAATGAAGAGAACCTTGTGGCTGAGAACAATCTACAAAGGAAACAACAGCCTAAAAGGACAAGAGCAACGGTTACTACTCCGACCGCAACATCCCAACAACAAGCAGACAAGTATTCGGGGATAAGGACTGCCCTTTCACTATGCAACGACAACACTTCTCTCATGAACCTTTACAGACAGCACCAAAACGAGGTGGAGGGCAACGCAGAAATAAAGGCACTGTTCACTCAAAGAAAGAACCAACTAAAGGCAGCATAATTTGCAAATTAAAAATTAACAATGAAAAATTAAAAATCAAATTTAATGAATAATCAAGAATGAATAATGAAAAATCAAACAATAAAACAACAACTAAAAATCGACAGAAATGAAAACGACAAGGATTGAATTGAAAGACAGCGGCGTTTTTTTTAATAAGGAGCGTCACGAGTATTGGCTGGGAAATAGACAGCTATCGGGAATTACGGGAATGCTACAAAGGCAACTGTTCCCTGATGAGTTCAACAATGTACCCGAAGAAGCAATAAAAGAGGCTGCAAGGTACGGGACTGAAGTTCATGAGTCAATTGAAGCATTCGACAGCTCTTGGATAAACGACGGAACACAAGAGGTATTGGACTACATCGGACTGTGCCAAGAAAACAACCTCGTTCATGAAAGGTCTGAATACACAGTTACGGACGGGGAGAACTGGGCAAGCAACATCGACAAGGTTTACAGAAGTTCCGATGATACTTTTTCTTTGGGTGACATCAAGACTTACGGAACAATGACATCTGAGAAGTTGGAGAAAGCGAGATGGCAGTTATCAATCTACGCCTATTTCTTCAAGCTACAAAACAAGGATGCAAAGGTCGGTAATCTGTTCATACTCCATATCCGTAACAAGGCAAAGCAGGACGGAACATTCGACCACAAAAGAAATATCCTACCAATAGAAAGGATACCAAGTGACATCTGCAAGGAGCTTCTTGATACAGACCTGCAAGGAAAACAATTCATAAACCCTTATTCCATACCGGAGAAATACAGAAGGCAGGAGGACTACATCAGGCAACTAATCCAGACCAAGGACGATGTAGAGGAAAAACTGAAAATTCTAAAGTCCGAAATATTGGAAGACATGGAAAGCAAGGGAGTGAAAACATGGGACACGGGAACAATGAGGTTGACAAGAAAACTGCCGACCACAAGGCTATCGTTCAACTCAACCCAATTCAAGGCAGACCATCCGGAGCTTGACTACTCACCATACGAGAGGACTTCAAACGTTTCGGGCAGCTTGCTTATTGCTGTATGATAATAAAACTCAAAACAAAAAGTATAAAAACAGAAAAAGGCAAATAACAAAAACAACCCATTATTCAAGGGCGGGGCATTTCACTGAACAATAAAAGAAAAGTGGAGTGTCCTGCCTTTTTTCGTTTTATCAAATTCAAGTTAAACCAATAAAAACAGAACGACTATGTTATACTACAATTTCGACGGATACGAAGGCTTCAACTGCCGCTTTGGAATAATCGAGCATGACAACGGGAAGAAAACAAGAAGGAACAGGATACTGCTCGATTTCATGAAAGACAGGAACTTACTAAGAAATGCTATAAGAACCAACAATTTCTCGATTCTCAACATCACCAACATGGCAGACCTGAAGAAAATAATGTTCGAGAAGATTATGGATTCAGGCGAGGATGATGGCTTACAATATGAAGTAAACCTGATTAACCATACCTTCCGTTCAGGCAAATATGAAACCGACAAGTACAACGGGATATGTGAAGACGGTGATTCAAGGGCGGTAAGGTACATCAACCACGACAATGGAGGAAAAGTGTTCAAGATGAAGGCCGGGAAGTTCATCAGGCATCTAATCATGGAAACCTCTTTCGGAAGGACATTGCCGGAAAGCGTAATCATCTATTTGCAGGAATGCTTCACACAGGACTGGCAGGCTTTCTCAATTTCATCGCTGCCGAAAGAAAACCGTTTGTTCGTTGATGATAATTTCAATGATATTTATGACTCGGGTGAATGCGAGGGTGACTTCTATTCATGCATGACAGACAAAGGCTATCATTGTTTCTATCGCGACTCGGTTGATGCAAGTGCCGCCTATTTGAAGAACGAACAAGGAAAAATCATAGCGAGGTGCATAATCTTCAACAAGGTGTACGAGGAAGGAACGGATAAAATCTGGAGACTTGCAGAAAGACAGTACTCAACCAACCAGGACGACGTGTTGAAACGGGCCTTGGTGAACGCATTGATAATTGGGGGCTATATTGATGGTTATAAACAGGTAGGATATGACTGCCACCATTCAAGGAGCTTTGTTGACATATATGGAAATTCTTTGGAGAACAAGAAATTCTACATAGACTGCGACTTGGGCACTGAAGACACACTTTCATACCAGGACAGCTTCAAGTGGTACGATATGTCTGAAGGAAAAGCATACAACTACGAGGTGAGCGGTTATGATTATGAACTTGACACCACAGACGGAAGTATTGACGGGTATGAGGAGAACGATGATGAAAGCTATGACGAGTTCCACGAATGTTACGGTGACTTCGATACGACAATAGTAATGTACCACGGAAGGGAGTACAGTTGCAGTGTTGATGACCTTGGAGAGTTTGTTTGGATAGACTCCGAAGAAATGTACTACCACGAAAGTGATGTTGACCGTTGTCCTTGGTGCGGCGAATGGTTTGTAAAGGATGACGGACATGAATCGGAAGTAACCGGAAACTGCTATTGTTCGGAAGAATGCAGGGAAAAGGCGGATGATTGTTATATCTCAGAGAATAAGCAAATGGAACTTAAGGCCGCATAGCTTTGCAAGTTAAAAATTAACAAGTAAAAATTAAACTACATGAAGGAGGAAACTGTGACGGAAAAAAACAAGACAAAACAATATAAAACATCATGGCTTACTCCTTTAATCTCTCTTCAATAAAATTAAGAATCAAATTCAACAACAAATTAAAAACGACAAGATTATGGACTTCAAACTTTTAAAACAGCTTTATAAAATTCACTCAAAGTCAGGATACGAGGGCAAGATTATTTCCTTCGTCTGTAAGTGGGTTGACAAGAACATACAAGACGTTAAGATAGAACTTGACTGGAACACCGGGAACATCTATATGACAAAAGGCAAAGCGGAAACTTATCCCTGCATGGTTGCTCATTTGGACCAAGTGCAGAAATACCATCCTACAGACTTCACGGTAATCGAGACAAAGGACTTGTTGTTTGGCTACAGTCCCAAGGAAAGGAGTTTTTGCGGATTGGGAGCTGATGACAAGAACGGAGTATGGTTATGCCTTCAATGCCTCCAGAAGTTTAACGAAATAAAAGTTGTATTCTTTGTAGGTGAGGAAGTTGGTTGCATCGGAAGCAGTAAGGCAAACATGGATTTCTTTAACGACTGCCGCTTTGTAATACAGCCGGACAGGAGGGGAAACACGGACGTCATAACACAAATCGGATTCATGGACATTTGCTCGGACGATTTCATAAAGGACATTGAACCTGAGAAATATGGATACACACCGGCTGAAGGGATGATGACCGACGTGGAACAACTGAAGGAAAACGGATTAAATGTTTCCTGCATCAATATAAGCTGCGGCTATTACGAGCCACATACCGATAACGAGTTTACCGACAAGAACGACCTGATGAAATGCCTTGACTTCATTGAGCACATAATCACACATTGCACCAAGGTATATCCACATGAACCGGGACGGATGAAAGGTTATGACTGCCAGTTGGTTTGGTGGGAACAGTATGAGGAAATGTATGAACTGGTAAGGGATTCGCTTATTTCAGACCCTACATTGACACCTGCCGACCTTCATTCCTTTTATCATGAAGAATACCCCTTGCTTGGACTTGACGACTTTGCAATGATATGTGACGATGCGGCTACGGAACTCTATTACGAAAGGAACGGGGATGTTGCTTAACTGAACACCACACTCTCTTATGTCGCTGAATACCAACCAATTAACATGAAGAACCAGCCAACGATACAAAAGGCGGTTAACGAGGCTCTAAAACATGGCCTATTGGAAAGCAAAACACGGTCTTTTACAAGCTGATTGACGGTCTTTTATAATTCGGATGGTTTTCAGTGTAATCTTAATCAACAAAACATCAAATTCAAAACGACAAAAAATGAAATTACAACTATTATGGAAACAACAGAAAACAGAACTTCAATAGCAAGATACATTTGGAGAATATTCCAGCACAGTGTAATCCCTTTAAGCTGGGGAATATGCTTCGCTTCGGTAAGGACTTTAAGTAATGGTACGGAGTTTCATGTACAGGGATTCAAGATGACGGGATATGTAAAAGTCGAATACGATGAAGGCTCGGATACATTTACAATTTCCCTTATTCCTGACGAAAACCAAGGAAACAGGAAAATCATAGGAAACGTTTATCTTGACAACCTCATTTCGGTAATAGACGAAAACGTGGAATATTGCGAAAATTATGAAACAAGAGTAAGACAATGGCTAAGGAAACAAGCAGTCTGATTATGGTATATTTGAGCTTTTACAGGAATGACATTTACAGGAGAAAAACAATTAAACGAAAAAACACCATCTGTAAAACTTCAAATTTTGGTAAATGCTTGAATACTTGAAAAAAGACATTCTCTTAGATGCAGGGATATGTGACAACGGTAAATGTGACAATAGACCGAAAATCACGTATCCTTGTTTTTGTTATAACTGCAAGAAAAACCAATAAAACGACAACTGAAAAAATGATTAGATACCACTTTAAAAATACAATCAACGGTGTAAAACTGAATGTCAACGTAAACGCCAATAACCAGATGACTGCCTACGGAAAGGTAAAAAGGCTTTATCCAATGGCGACGAATATTCACTTGACAAGAACAGAAAGACAATGGAACCAAGGTATGTTATAATCCTCGACTTCTGCATAGGTGCATTGAACATTATCAGGCTGACGGATGACGAGGTAAAAGAATCAGAAAAATATGATGACTTCGAGAATTTCCTTTCAACACTTGAGGACAAATACGGCTTCAGGTTGAACAATTGCCAGTGGATGATTACGGAGAACTTGAACGTCTATTGGTATGAAAACGGACAGGAAGTAAGCAAGGAACAATTTTAACACTGAACGGGAAGGATGGTTTTTTAACGGCTGTCCTTCCTTTATTTTTTTGTCTTTGATAAACGGATTCGGATATTCAAAATAATGTATAGACAGAGATTTTTACGAATATTTTTCAATATAGGCAGACATTTTTTGCATTATTTTAGTACGATTATCTTGTAATATTGCATTTATTTCATGCAAAATTATTATATTTGTGCTGTCAATTAATGCAATGTACGAATGGAACGATTATATGAATTTTTCAACAGAAAGCTGAAAAGCACCCCTACAGACTTCCTCAGATATAAGTACGACAGGATAAAATGGGACGGAAGGGCGTTCGGAATTGTAGGGCCAAGAGGTGTTGGCAAATCGACAATGATTTTACAACATATCAAGCTCAATTTGGATACTGCTGACACACTGTACGTATCTGCCGACCACATATATTTTTCCGAACACAGCCTTGTAGACCTGGCCGATTACTTCGTCAAGATGGGAGGAAAGCACCTTTTCGTTGACGAGATACACAAATATGAAGGCTGGTCGAGGGAGGTGAAGCAGATTTATGACAGCTATGAGGATTTGCAGATAGTCATCTCAGGGTCGTCCATACTTGACATATACAAGGGTATGGCTGATTTAAGCCGGAGATTACCGATTTACGAGATGCAAGGATTGTCGTTCCGTGAGTACCTGAGTTTATTCCACGGCATAAATATTCCGGCATACAGTTTGGATGAAATATTAAGCCATAAAGCCGTATTGCCCGACGTTAAACATCCTTTGCCTTTATTTAAGGATTATCTTCGTAGGGGATATTACCCTTTCGGTCGTGACGAGGAATTCGATATGGAGTTATTGCAAGTCATCAACCAGACAATGGAGGTTGACATTCCAACACACTTACAGGCCAATATATCTTTGGGAAAGAAACTGAAAAGCCTCTTGATGGTCGTGGCGAAGAGCGTTCCATTCAAGCCTGTAATGCAAAGGTTGGCAGAAGCGACTGGAATAAGCAGGAACGACATCCCCAATTATCTCGTTTATATGGAACGCGCCGGAATGATAACCCAGCTAAGGAACTCTACCGGAGGGATTCGCGGCTTTGCAAAGGTGGAGAAACTGTATCTCGACAACACCAACCTTATATACGCTCTTTCGCCTGAACATGCAGACATAGGAAACGTAAGGGAAACATTTTTCATGAACCAGATGAGAGTGATGAACGACGTTACAAGTTCGTCCATTTCTGACTTTGAGATAAACGGCAAGACTTTCGAGATTGGCGGAAGGAAGAAAGGACAGAAGCATATAGAAAACGCCGAAGAAGGTTATATCGTAAAGGATGACATAGAGAGCGGGTACGCTAATGTTATACCTCTTTGGGCTTTTGGGTTGAATTATTGATTTTTTCTTCTCTGTTATTAAGAAACGGGAATGCTATTTATTAATTATGCTTAATGCCAAACTGCATTCTTCAATAAAAAGTGTTGTTTGCCATTTTCTTCTAAATAAAATGTGTATATTTGCCAAAAATAGATATGAATGGAGATATATAGAAGCATATTGAAAGACCTTGCAGCATGGAAGGACAGCAGATTCCGTAAGCCTTTGGTACTTCAGGGTGCAAGGCAGGTAGGCAAGTCGTGGGTTCTTAACAAGTTTGGTAAAGACTGTTTTGACAACTGCGTATATGTCAATTTCGACACAATGCCGGAAATTAAGCAGGACTTTGCCCGTACCAAAGACCCAAAACGCTTAATTAACGTGCTGTCAATGGTGTCCGGGGTGAAGATAGAACCTGGGCGAACTCTTGTAATACTCGACGAGATACAGGAATGTAACGACGCCCTGAACAGTCTCAAATATTTTTGCGAACAAACACCAGAGTATACCATTGTTTGTGCCGGGTCGTTACTTGGCGTGGCTTTGAACCGTCAAGGGGCATCGTTTCCTGTTGGCAAGGTTGATTTCATGCACATGTATCCCGTTTCGTTTTCCGAGTACTTGGCAGCAACTAACCCCGACTTGGCGGAAATATTACAAGGCATAACAGACATTGAACCTCTACCCGAAGTAATCCATTCAAAGTTGGTTGACGCATATAAAACCTATCTCGTACTTGGCGGAATGCCCGAAGCCGTAAGCCGATACGCAGACACATACGATTGGAAACAGGTTGATGCCATTCTGCAAAACATCCTCATAGCATATTCACTTGACTTCTCCAAACATATAGCTGCAAAGGATATTCCACGTGTTTTCGCCGTATGGAATAATATTGAAGGACATTTGGCGCGTGACAACAGGAAATTCCGCTACACGGAAATACAGAAAGGGGCAAGAGCACGTGAATATGAAAACGCTATCGAATGGTTATGTCTTGCCGGTCTTACGCATCGTGTGTTTTGCGTCAACACTCCGCGCATTCCTTTGGCAGCATACAAAAACAGCTCATACTTCAAGATGTATCTTTCCGACGTAGGATTGTTGCGCTCTAAATTCCGTCTTGAACCTACGTCAGTCTTGCTTGGCGACAGGCTGTTTACAGAATTCAAAGGCGTGTTGTCAGAGAATTATGTCTTGACTTCTCTTGTACGGCAGTTCGGTGAGGAGCAATTCTACTGGTCATCCGGTAATACTGCGGAGATAGAGTTCATGTTGCAATATAATGGTAGGATTATTCCCATTGAGGTTAAATCAGGGAACAGTGTAACGGCAAAAAGCCTTTCAGAATACAGAAAGAAATATGAACCAGATATAGCAATACGTTTTTCGACAAGGAACATACGCAAGGATGACAACCTGATAAACATTCCACTATATCTTACCGATAGACTGAAAGATTTTTTATAAACACTTTATATGCAGCTTTTCTCTTTGTAGGATGACGTTGTTCATGGTAAACAGAATGCAGGATTTTTTCTTTCAATATGGTACATATATAAATATCACCCTGAAATCCTTGTAAAAAAGCTGCATTTCTTTCTCTTTCGTTTGTTGTAGGCACACGCCGCCTTGAGTGAATGATTCTATTGTTGTTTACATTTGCCTTCGGTTTTCTATGAAGTCCATGATGATAAAACATAAATAATTATGTTGGTTAATTTTTTGTGCTCAAACTATAATTGTATCTTTGCAGAAATTAAAGTCAAATCATATTAATAACCCCCTCTTGTTAAGACTCTGAGTTAAACCATGAGTTAAACCAGATAAAAACACTAAGGCAAATACATCTTTGACAAATTGGATAGATAACCGTAAAGTACTGATTATCAACTCGCTTTACGAACGTAATGAATAATCAGATCCGTTAGCTCAGCTGGTAGAGCACAACACTTTTAATGTTGGGGTCTTGGGTTCGAGCCCCAAACGGATCACCAAAGAGAGGTCTTCAGAGGTGAAGACCTTTTCTTTTTAATTCGTATAATACTGCTGGCGTTCAATTAGTTACATCTTCTTTTGAGGCAGCATAAAAGGTGGTGACACCATCAAAAAAAACGAGAAAAAGCGACACACTTGGACGTAAAAAGCCCCTTTTGGACGGGTTTTGTGTTACCATAGCTGTGTTACCAATCTCACAAATGTGTTACCATTATGAGTAAGTACGTAAGATTGTTCTTCAACCGGAAGAAGAAAGCCACGGCTACAGTGGCGGGAGCTATCGAAATTGTGGTCTGCCTCCAGCGTGAACGCTGTTATTTCCATTCAGGGTATAGCGTTACCCTTGACCAATGGGAGAATGGGATGGTGGTAAATCATCCGCGTGCCGTTGTCATCAACGAGGAAATCCAGAAAAAAGTAACCGAGTTTGAGCATATCCTTATCGCCATGCAGGTGAACAAGGACGATATGACTATTGCTCAATTCAAGACCTACTTGAGTGCGGACGGTGGCAACCGCCGTAACTTTATGGCGTGGCTTAGGGAGCGTATTAACAACCGCCCGCTCCGTGATGGTACTCGGAAAGGGCATTTGACCACCTACAAAGCACTTGAACGCTTCGGAAAGTTCAAGACTTTTGATGATATAACCCTGCAACATATCTATCAATTTGACCTTTTCATCAGGGAAGAACAGACCTATACCACCAAAGGCAAACCAATCGTCAGAAGTCAGGCAGCCATCCACAACTACCACAAGCGGTTCAAATCGTATGTGTCCGAAGCATTCCGCCTTGGTCTTATCAAGGAAAACCCATACGAGCGTTTCCAAGATAAGCGTGGGGAGAAAAGCGACCGTCCTCACCTTACCGAAACTCAACTGAAAAAGCTAATCTGTATGCGAGAGGAGAGCACGGATGCAGTAATGAACAAGTATCTTGATTTCTTCCTCTTTCAGACTTTTACAGGCATGGCATACAGCGATGCCAAATCATTTGACTACGAGCAGCACGTTGTTTCCATTGACGGTAAGGACTACATTGACGGTCACCGCATAAAGACAGGAAATGAGTTTGTCACACCTATCCTGCCCATCACACGGAAAATCTTGGAGCGTAACAACTTCAATATGGAGATAACCTCCAATCAGAAGTACAATCAATTCCTCAAAGGCATAGGCTTGGCTCTCGGCTGTCCTTTTCCTTTAACCACACATATTGCCCGCCATACATTCGCCTGTACGGTGGCTCTTGGGCAGGGAATATCCAAAGAGGTGCTGCAAATTATGATGGGGCATACCTCTATAAAGACAACCGAAATCTATGCGAAACTGCCTATGCAATATGTGTCGCAGAACATTGGAGATAAGATGTTCAGGGCATGGAAATAAAGACCTAATGTGCTGATATTGATAGGGGGTCGTTGAAATGACGACCCCCTATATACATTCTCAAATTCATATTTCAACCGATGGATTAGTCTTTTGGTGAGGGGGTGCCATTTTGGTCACCCCTACTTTGGTTAAGGATTGTCGGGGAATTATTGTTTCTGTTGAAAGCCATTGTTTTATGTGCATTACGAAGCAATAAATGTACAAATAAGCATAAAATAGTTTCGACCTTATACGAGATACACAATTAAATTGTGTATCTTTGCAAGCAACAACAATAAAATCTATGAATAGGATAAAGGAATTTTTAGCAATAAAAGGAATGAGTCAAACAGATTTAGCACATCAGTTGGGAAAAAGTTTCAATACAGTCAATTTGTATGCGGCTAACAAGGTACAACCACCAATATCTGTTCTATATACAATTGCAAATATTTTGAAAGTAGATGTAAGAGATTTATTGGTATCAAATATAAATAAATAATAAAATGACAAAGAAAGTATTGAATATAGATGAACTTCAACTAGCAGCTAAGAAATTCTGTGAAAAAGAAAGCGGACTTTATCGTCCAGAACTTTTCGGTGTAACTGACGGTAAGGCTGTCGGAACATTTGTAGAACATCTATTTCAAAAATATTTGGAACAACAGTATGAAATGACAGTTGGCAGTTCTGCAAATGGTCTTGATTTACCTTCGGTAAATACTGATATTAAAGTTACTTCAATAAAACAACCTCAGTCTAGTTGTCCTTTTAAGGATAGCAAACAGAAAATTTATGGATTAGGATATAACCTTATTGTTTTTGTTTATAAAAAAACAGATGACGCTCAAACCAAAAAAGGATGTCTTAATTTTGTTTCTTGTTCTTTTATTGAATCGTCTCGAACGGCTGATTATCAAACGACAACAGGGATTCGCAGCATTATTGCCAATGATGGTAATGTTGATGATATTTTTGCTTTTCTTATATATCATAAAATTCCCTCTGATGAAGTAACATTGATGAATATGGCAAAGGATATACTCAAGAATCCTCCTAAAATTGGTTATTTGACAATTTCTAATGCTTTACAATGGAGATTGCAATACAGTAGAATTGTCAGCTTATCAGAAAATATTGACGGAATAGCCCAAATTGTAAAATATTCGGAGGAAGACAAATAGCGTATGAATGTATCTATATATACATCAGAACCCTTGTTTACAAGAGATAATGTTATTCGCGAAGATTATGGTGATTGGCAAACTAGTTATAAATTTGCCAAAAGTGTTTGTTTGTACTTAAAAAGTAGAGGCGTTACTCCTGATGTTATCGTTGAACCAACTTGTGGTATTGGGAATTTTATAGCTGCTGCCATAGATGTATTCGATACAATAGAAAAAGTTTATGGCATAGAAATATTCAAAGGATATATTAGTCAAACTGAACAAAAACTTCAGGAGTATGTAAAACGTAATCGCATATTTTGTTTTGAGTTATATAATACGAATGTTTTTACTTTTGACTTTAGCAAAATAGTCAATGAAAATCAAGATAAAAATATATTAGTATTAGGCAATCCCCCATGGGTGACTAATAGTGGCTTAGGAAAAACAGAGGGTAACAATTTGCCAACAAAAGGAAACATAGATGGATATAGGGGGATTGAAGCTATAACAGGTAAAGGTAATTTTGACATTGCAGAGAGTATTTGCAATATGATAATAGATGCTTTTTCTTGTCATCGTAATACTCATATAGCATTGCTTGTAAAAAACTCAGTCATTAAGAATCTTTTATATAGACAACATTTCCACCCACGTTACATGCAAAATATTAGACAGTTATGCTTTGATGCCAAAAAAGAGTTTAATGTTGCTGTGTCTGCGTCTTTATTTGAATGCCAGATTGGAGTAGATTATCAATGTCAGTGCACATCGTATGATTTTTATACTAAGCGTTTTTCTCATACATTTGGATGGATAAATGATGCATTTGTTTCAAATATTCAAGACTATGGTAATACCTATTTTCTTGATGGAAAATCTCAGCTGACTTGGCGCTCAGGTATAAAACACGACTGTTCAAAAGTAATGGAACTATCGTTTGATGGAACTGAATATATAAACGGATTAAAAGAGGTGGTAGATATAGAAAACAATACCATTTTTCCTTTACTCAAAAGTTCTGACATAGGGAAGGGGGTAAAGGGTGTGAGAAAATACATTGTTTTACCGCAAACAAATATTTCAGAAAATACGGCACTTTTAAAAATCAAAGCACCTAAGACATACTCATATCTTCTATCGCATGCTGCATATCTGGATGGAAGAAAAAGTATTATATATCGAAATAAGCCAAGATTTAGTGTTTTTGGATTAGGCGATTATTCATTCGCTCCATATAAAATTGTTATTTCTTCTTTGTATTCAGACTTGATATTTTCTTTAGTGGAACCCATTGCAGGCAAACCTGTGATGGTTGACGATACTTGTTATTTACTAGGGTTTCAAAATAAAGTGTATGCTAAACTAACTCTTTTCATTTTGAAAAGTGATATTGTTAAAAGATTCATTCGTAACTTATGTTTTATGGATGCAAAACGTATTGTAAACAGGGAACTATTGATGCGAATTAATCTTTATCAACTTTCCAAATCTGTAGATTATTCAGACATAGATATTTCTCAAACAAAAATTTGTGAATATCAAAATTGGCTGTACAAGCAAACAACTCCGAATCTATTTGAATAAGTAAAATATTTTAATAAGCAAAAATATGGTTTATAAATTGCCTGAGCCAATAATAGACGAGAAAAATCCTTTCGTGAATTGTAAGTTAGGGCGTCAAAAATATGCTGATATTCTAACTAAAATTGTTGGGGTGAATCAAGGTTGTGTATTTGCAATTAATGGTGAATGGGGCAGTGGAAAAACAACATTCGTTAAAATGTGGAAACAATGTCTCATAAACGAAGGGTTCCATGTCTTATATTTTAATGTATGGGAACATGATTTCATCGCAGACCCTATAATAGGTTTGGTTAGCCAGTTTCGCGATATGGCCGAAGGGAATAAGATAGGTGCTGAATTTTCAAAAATTACTGCAGCAGCAGGAAAAATTGCAACTGGTATATTCCCAGCTATAATAAAAGGTGTTGCAAAGAAATCCTTAGGTGAGGATGTTGTGGAAGTTCTTGAGTCTGCCGCTCAAACAATTTCAAATTCATTTGATAAAATTATTGATGAATATGTACAACAAAGTCAATCTATGACGGAATTTCGCAAAGCTCTTGAAAGTTTAGTAGAAAATGTTGCACAAGAAGACAAACCATTGGTTTTCATTATTGATGAATTGGATCGTTGCAATCCTCAATTTGCAGTTAAAGTATTAGAACGTGTAAAGCATCTATTTAATGTTCCTAATATTGTTTTTGTACTCTCTATAGACAAAGTTCAATTATGCCATTCTATATGTGGCTATTATGGCAGTGAAAATTTAAATGCAGAAGAATATCTAAAACGTTTTATTGATATTGAATATAGACTTCCTGAACCAAATGTTGAGAATTTCTCGACTTATTTATATGATGTATATGGATTTGATGATTTTTTTGCATCTGAATTAAGAGGGCAATATTTTCAGCGTAACGAAGAAAAAGAGGAATTCTTAAAAATGGCTCGAATCTTATTTGAGTATATGCATCTTAATTTAAGACAAATGGAAAAAATCTGTGCACATATTAGATTAGCACTTCAAACATTTAGAGCAAATCAGTATGTAAACCCTGGCATTATCTTAATGTTAATGTGTTTTCGACAAACTGATAGAAACTTTTATAATCAAATATTAAATAAAAGTCTATCAGCACAAGAATTATTAAATCACATAGAAGAGACATTGCCAAAAAATATTTTTATTGAAAACGAATATAACAAATATACAGTGTTTCGACATGCAGTGTGGGAAACAGCACGATTAATCGTTGCTTATAATTCTAATATGAATGGGCTGCAGAATGAAGTTTTAATAAATAAGATTCAAACAGAGAATGGTTCAAACGATGTCTTTAAACTGTCAATTACACCTAAAATCATACCAGTAAATTCTCTGCAAGAAGCTATTAAATGGTACTTAGAAAATACATATCATAATGATAGAGTTATGCCGCTTGATTATATTACTCAACATATTGAACTTCTCACATATTTACAATAATAATAGTATAATAATAGCTGTAATAACTCTAAATAATGTGTATAATATAAATTTATATATTCACATTGAAATTTTGGTGTTATACGCATATGTGATTTTTCCATCGTACTTTCCCTCTGCAACATCGCCAACCTCATTGAGTGTATGGCGATGTTTTATTTCGTCAAAAGGCTGTAGGCTTTCAGCATAACAGCAAAGCCATTCACCGACCGCTTTCTGCTGTTCGACTGTTTCCCCGTACTCCTGCATCACGCTCTTGATGTCGGCAGCTTCGGACGGGGCGAAGAACGACTTATGCCGTTCCTTGCCGAAACAGATAATCGCATCGACTGCCCGTCTGAACACCTCGCTTGCATTGTAGAGTATGCCGGCAAGCAAATTAAGAATATCCCGGCTTGCTTTAAGCGTATCCCGCAACAGGCGGATGGTCTTGTCTTTCTCCGCCGTGGCACGGCTTACGGCAAAGTCTATGCGCTGCCGTTCGCCGTCCTTTTGCTCCTGAAGTTCCCTTACCGCCTTGTCCCTTTCAATGGCAAGTGAACGGCTCTGCATCAAAGCCCTGTCCCGTTCGGTTTCTGCATTCTGTTTCTCCGTTGCAAGTGCTTTTGTCTTCTTCTCAACTTCCTTGTTGACCGCATTGGGAAAAGCCTTTCTGATACGCTCGTTCTCGGCTTTCAGCTTGGCGTTTTCCTTTTCGATTGCTGCGTATTTGCCCACCCCGACAAGGCTGCTTACGCTGTCAAGTATGCTGTCCATTTTCGCCTTGCGTTCGTCTTTGAATTGCCGCTCCTTTTCGGCAATGTCTTTGTCAAGGGATTGGCGGTATTTCTCTTTCGTTTTGTTCTCATCCTCAATGAACTGCCGTTCCGTTTCGGCTTTATCCTTTGCAGCGAGGGCGGCTCTCTTCTTGGCTTCGGCCTGCTCCGCTTCCTGCTTCTGCTTGGTGATGATAAAATCTGTGCGTTCCAAATGTTCCTTTCCCGTCACCTCCTTTGAGGTGCCCCTTTCCATATCCAAGCACTCAGCCAAAACGGTCTGCATCTCACTCATGGCTTTCTCGTCCAGCTTGCAGGACTTGCCCGTTTCATGGTTCATCCAGTCCCATACGATATGGGCGTGCAGGTTTGGCTTCCATGTGGCATTGTCGCCGGGTATTCTATAATGCCCCTCGTCACGGTGGATGAACACTTGCAAGGCTGTGACACCCCAACGCTCTTTACACGCCTCGCAGAATTTCCGCAATTGTTCCATCGTGGTGTCCTCCTTGATAACGACCACGCCCTCCTTGAGTGGAGTGCTGCCACGGACTATGGTCACCTTACCCGTCTTCTTGTTCACCCGTTCACGGTCTTTGGTCTGCATCGCCCGGCCAGTCTTTTCCTTGACCATTGCGGCTATCTGATTGTAATGGTCGGTAAGCGTAGCCTCGCCGAAATCAGGTGATACCCACGTTTCGTTTCCTGCCATGAGGTCGGTGCGGATGTAGAACTTCTCCTTGCGGATATTGGCAAGGTATTCCGCTGTGCGCCTGTTGTGCGCCTCGCTGCTGCCGATGTTGCACGGCTTGATGTTTACGGATGTTTTCTGTGCCATAGCTTGTCTGTTTGTTGAGTTTCACAAAACGGGTTATTAGGGCTTAGCCTTAATCGGTGGGTGCAGGGAGAGGGTCACTTCCTGCTCCGGGTTCTTAGGGGTGGAAGCCACTAAGCGGAGTTTCCAAAGAGAGGGTCACTCTTTGGTTGGGTTGCACAGGGCTGAAAGCCCTTGCCGGGTTCTTAGGGCAGAGCCATAAGCCCCTCGGGAGAGCCCACAACTTCGGAGCGTAGCGGAGAAGTTATAGTGGGCTATATCTGGGCAAGCCCAGCATTTATCCATGCCGTAAGTCCTCTCCTGCAAAAACCACTAACCGTGTTGTCGCTTTCAGTCGGGAAAGGGTACGCTCCCCATATTTCTCTGCAAGCTGTTCCTTCGTGCAGTTGGTGTTCGTGATTAGGAATTTGCCCTTCCTTTCGCAATCGTCCACGAAATCAGGGAACACATTGAAGTGGTTGCCGTATTCCTGATAGGGTTCTTCACGCCCTATGTCATCAATCACAAGCAGATGGCTACGCATCACTTCGGTATAGTGCCTGTTCATCTCACGTGCCAGACAAATGGAGAATACTTTGTGAAAATAGTGCTGTATGATACAAGGAAGTATCTGTAAACAAATTGTCGTCTTTCCCCTGCCACAGTTGCCCATGCAGAACAGTCCTAATCCTTTGTTGTCGGTCAGCCAGTCCGCCACCTTGTCGTATTCGGGCTGCCACATGTAGTTACAGCCCAAGAAATGCCGTAACCCGGCATCCAACACTTTATTGGCATTGGGCAAATGTATATGCAGCCGTTGCGGTTGCAGGCATACTTTCCGCTCGGCAAAGAAATTTACCGCCGCTCTGAAATCTATTCTGTTGTCTGAAATCATATCTACCATTCTGATGTATCTTTGAATTTGTCCGGACTGTCATCGGTCAGTTTTATTCCGACTTGTCGGGATGAAATAGCTTTTTGCCCCTTAGTCCTGCGGCTTTCTTTTTTCATTAGCCAGTTTACAAAGTGCCGCTGTGCGTCGGTAACCGTTTTAGACTGGACACCGCATGTCTGGAGATAAAGGAAAAACTCGGCAAGTATTCCCTGTATCTTCGCTTCGTCCATTTCCATTCCCTCCTTGTTCATATATTCCCTTACGTTCCCCAACCATCCGCTGTCTGTGCGTAAAATATCCTGCAACTTATCCAAAAGGAACAGTTCTTCTTTATTAGAAGTAATGGATTTATTATATGTCTTTATAATAGTTCCGTCTGCTGTCACATTTGCCGTTCCGTCTTGTGTTCCATTTGCTGTCACATTTTTTGCATTCGGTTTTATCAGCAGAGTATAGACAGGGGCTGTTGAACTGTTTTTCCCTTCCTCGTAGGCGATAAGTCCACGGTCTTGAAGCTTCTTTCTTAACCGGCAGAGTGTCTGACGGCTTATGCCAAGATTATTTGTAATCCGTTGCGTACTGCATCCGAATGCTGCTTGCCAATATCGGCGGTTGCATTCCGCAAGAAGAAAGAAATACAGTTGCGTTTCCTTTGCCGAAAACATCTGCATTTCATTCTCCCGCCAGAATTGCCCCATATAATCAAAAGAACACGCTCCCATTTCATTTCCTGTTGAGTAAAGCCGCATCCACTTCAAGCTTGCTGAAATAAAGATGCTTTGCATTCAGATGATAGGGTAATTGTTTGCGTTGACAACGTTTACGGACAGCTCCGACCGATAAGCCGAGGTATTCCGCCACCTGCTTTACATTCATCACGATGTCGGCATGTCTTTCCATACGCTGAACCACATCGTTCACGACTTTGATATAATGTTCCTGTTTCATAAATCCTTTGATTTTAAGTAATAATCCGCCACCGATTGTGGTACCTTCCAACCGTGAAGCGACACAAAGGTACAGGGGAAGTCTGCTAAAAAACAAAATTCACAACACTTTACTGCCGGATTTTAGAGCTATTTATCAATCGAGTATGATTTCATACTGTAAATCATACTCTAAATGCTTATTTTTAGCCTGTTAGATGAATAAGACTGATATTTCTGAATGGTCGGATTATTTCAGTAAAAGGGGGATTAGGAATGATTTTATTTGTCTTGTCAAATGAAAATAAGTGAAATTAGCCCCATGAAACGAACCGTATTTCAACAGAAAGCATTACCTTTGCAGCAAGACGGACATAAGAGAGTCCGTTGCGAGTGATTATAAACTGTGTTACCGCATTGTGTTACCCACTCAAAATGAACAATGTTATTGAATGTCGGAAGGCTCTGATACAGAATAAGATGGCGTTTGATATTTGGTAATAAAAAGGGCTATTTTCAGATACCAAGCGGATCACAGAGGAGTACCAAACGGTACTCCTTTTTTATTGCATATACTCCACCGTCTAATCGTGCAGAAAAACCTACGATGCAGCTAAGCCAAAACAACAGAAAAGCAACTGACTTTTTCACACAGCGCGCCGGCATACCTTCAAGGCAAGTCTCAAAAAAATCATTAAGCATAATGCCGTTCAACCGGCAACTTTATCAGCATGAGCAGCTCTGACGCGGCATGGATATGCACAATGACATAACCTCAGCACGCATGGCCGGCACAGGCTCCCCATGCTGCATGCCCACACGGAGCATTTCTGCGCCTTCTGACGGCCTTTCCGCCAGGCAACGGCATATCAGGCACACAAGCCTTATGCAGGCCCTTAAACGCGAATCTGCCATCAGCCCGCAGATAGCGTTATATGTTTTGTGCATCCATGCTTTCAGCCCGTCGTCTTGTTTACATTGCCGTTTGATCATGTTCTCGGCATGCCGCATCAGAATCATGGCGGACAGATGAAACTCCCGAAAACAAAAAATCCCATTCACTGCCAAAAAGACAGCAAATGGGATTGAACACAAAACTTTCAATTAGAAAACGAGGATGTGTACGAAGAGGGGCTATAGAAACAGACAAACTCATACCAGACTTGACGCTGTATGCCCGAAAACACATTCAGGCAGCAGAGCAAATCCGACTGCAATAAAATGAGCTAACCAGCCCTGACTCCTTGCCACACCCTCGCGCCACTGCGTTGCTGACGCAGGTACGCATCGCAACAAGTCAGACAGATATATTTACTTTGTCTTGGTGATTACGGCACGGCTCATGCGCGGGTCGTCATAGAACATATTGTCCACACCGCCCTTATAGTCAATCTGGAGCTGTGACTTGTTAACACCAAACTCTTTTATCAGGCAGTTATATACAGCCTCAGCACGCTTCTTGCTCAGACGCTCGTTGCCGGCCTTGGTTCCGGTTCCGGCATCAGCATATCCGGTGATGGTGTAAACCGTTGAAGGATCGCCCTGCTTGATTACCTCTGCAAGCATGCCGAGGTTTACGCGAGCCTGATTAGACAAGGTGCTCTTGCCTATCGGGAACACGATAAGGTTGGCAGATGTTATCTGCTTAACTATGGTCTCAGCCTTCTCCTTGTCGTTCTGGTTGAGAGCTTCCTGCAGACGTGCGTTCTCCTCGCTCATGCGGTTGAGCTGCTCGCGCATGGCGTTGATTTCGTCGTTGTTATACACTGTGCGTGTAACGACCTTGCTGCGCTCCCAGCCGCGCGGCTTAAACTTATAGGTAAGACCAACTGCAACGGTGAACATACCTTCGCCGCCGCGGCCTCCGCCCTCGCCGTCGAACTCATCGTTAACCAGCGTTCCGCGCAGGTCAAGGTTGAGGTCCAGAGCTGAACACAGACGGAAGGTGTTAAGAAGACCGAAGTGTGCTGATATGTCTGTGGCTGACGGCTCTTCTGACACGTGCATCACGCCGAGACCTCCGTAAGCGCTGAGGTTATACAGGCGCTTCTCATTGTAGCCGCATATCATGTTAGAGAGATTGAACAGCACATCAGCATGGAAGTTGAAGTAATTAAACTTCTGCTTCTCCAGCCAATAGCCGTTGCCTCCCTTTCCGGGCACATCCTCACCGGTGCTGTGAGCCAAAGAGCCCTTCTGTGTGGCACCCTTAACCGAAAGGCCGCTATACATAAGCCTTACGCCTATGCTCGGCGAGAACCACTTGCCAACGGCTACATCGAGAGCCGGCGAAATTCTGTCGCCAAACGAAGCCTGACGGTCATGGTCGCCAAAGTAGACCTGGCCACCAGCGCCAACACTGACAAACCAGTTGCTCCAGAAGCCGTTTGTCTCCACTTTATATTTACTTGAGCTGTATTCCACATATTCTGTGGAACTGGTCTTTTGTTCAGCCTGGGCAAAGGCTGAACCTGCAGC